>WBZM01000242.1_pt1 | contig 88329 bp, 50 predicted proteins | sample 5204271 | NCBI WGS metagenome assembly WBZM01 (sample SAMN12344346, study PRJNA552823) | activated sludge metagenome | biome: Activated sludge suspended growth; feature: Nitrification reactor; material: Wastewater; isolation source: activated sludge from nitrification reactor of wastewater...
CCGGGTGATCTACCTGCCGTACACCCAGCACACGTCGAGCACGATGCTGCGCGACGTGCTGACCCGGTTGGTGAACTCGCTCTAGCGGCGCCACGGGGCGCTGGGGCTGACGGCTCCCGGCGCCGTGAGCACCTCCACACCGTCGTCGGTGACGAGGCAGGTGTGCTCGAACTGGGCGGTGCGCTTGCCGTCGGCGGTGACCGCGGTCCAGCCGTCGTCGAACACCATCTTGTGCTGCCAGCTGCCCATCGTGATCATCGGTTCGATGGTGAAGGTCATGCCCGGCCGCATGATCATGTTCGCCCGCGGGTCGTAGTAGTGGAGCACCTGCACGTCGGTGTGGAACTGCTCGCCGATGCCGTGGCCGATGAAGGCCTTCACCACGCCGTAGCGGTGCTTCTTCGCGTGGGCCTCGATCGCCCGGCCGATGTCGCTGAGCGGTCGGCCCGGCACGACGGCCTCGATGCCGTACCAGGTGCACTCCTCGGTGACCTGCACCAGGTGGCGGCTGGCCGGGTCGACGTCGCCGCAGAAGAACGTGGCGTTGGTGTCGCCGTGCACGCCGCCGAGGTAGCAGGTGACGTCGAGGTTCACGATGTCGCCGTCCTGCAGCGGACGCGAGTCGGGGATGCCGTGGCAGATGACCTCGTTGACCGAGGTGCACACGCTCTTCGGATAGCCGCTGTAGTTGAGCGGGCTCGGATAGGCGCCGCGCTCGATGCAGAGCTGGTGGACGTACCGGTCGATCTCGTCGGTGGTGACGCCCGGGCGCACCATCTCGCCGGCGAGGCGCAGCACCTCTGCGGCGGCGGCACCTGCGAGGCGCATGCGCTCGATGATCTCGGGCGACTTCACGCGGTCCTCGGCCCAGCGCTGCACCTGGCCCGTCTCGGCGTACGGCGGGCGGGCGATGTGGGCGGGCACCTCGAGCCGGGGGCTCACGATGCCGGGCAGGACGCGGCCCTCGAGCGGCTTGTGACACCGCTTGTACTTGCGGCCGCTGCCGCACCAGCACGGCTCGTTGGCCTGCGGCAGGACGGCGGGGGGCTGGGCATGCTGCAGCACGGGAGCCAGGTTAGTTGCGGCCGTGCGGGTTCGCTCCGGGCCCAGCACCGTGGTGGTGGCCGCACGGGGATAGCGCGTCCGGAACAATCGGCTGGTGCGCACGGTGCCGACGCTGCTGATGACGTCGCTGCGCAGGTAGTGGTCGGCGGGGATCGCGCTGCGCGGGCGGTCGACGACCGGCCGCTGCAGGCCGGTTCCGTCGAGGATCGTGTCGGTCATCCGGCACCTCCTTGGTCGAGTCCCTGGTCGGTTTCCTGGCCGTCGGCCGGCGTGGCGTCGGTCGGGGCGAGTTGGGGCGCCGAGACCACGCCTCCCGAACCGTCCGCGCCACCGGCGCCACCGGGGTCGCCGGACGACCCGCCACCGTCTGCGGCCGGGACCGTCGTGGTGGTGGAGGTGGACGACGTGGGCGTCGTGGCGTCCGGTTCACCGGCGGTCGGGCTCGTGTCGGCCGCGGCGCCCGTGTCGGCCGCGGCGCCCGTGTCGGTCGCGGCGGGGTTCGGCGCGGGCGTGGCGTCGGTCGGTGCGCCCGCGTCGGCCTGGTCGACCGGCTCGGTCGTCGCCGTGGCGCTGTCGAGGGTCTCGGCGAGGCCGGCCGCGTAGGCCTCCTCGCGTTGCTGGGCGATCCCGGCGAGCGCATCGGGGTCTCGCGAGGGCACCGGCGTGGGGTCGAACGTTGCCGCGGAGGTGCCGCCGTCACCGGTGGCGGGAGCGCTCGCCGGCAGCTCGACCGACGGTGTCTCCGCCGCGCTCACGGCGCCGCCGTCGGGGGCGTTGCGCAGGAAGGGGTTGTCGACGAGTCCGGTCGCGACGGCGCCGAACGCCGCCGTCACGAGCATCCCGGCCGTCAGCGCGGCAGCGGTGAGCGTGCCGCCCGAGCGGCTGCCGGCCCGCCGGGAGGCGAGCTGCGGCGCCTGGGCGCGGACGAACGTCGCGAACTCGGCGACGACGCCGTCGACGTCCTCCACGCCGTCCTGCTCGGCGGCCCGGCGGAGCGCCGCGAGCAGGGCGTCGATCGGCACGTCGCCGTTGTTCGCCCGCTCGTTCGCCACATCCAGAAGATCGGCCTCCGGAGTTGTCCGCACGAGTCAAGAAGGTGTCAGCGATCGATCACCGCTGGTGGTCGATCCATGGCGCGGCGGCGATGTTGATCGAGCCGGTCGTGGTCGTCGTCCCGAACCGGTTTCGAGCAAAGACTGACATCGAATCTCGAAATCGGAACAACCCTTCAGGTGTCTGAGCAGGGATGTTGACCGCTCGTTCACCCTGGCCCGGCACGCTGCGGTCCCGGCGACTCCCCGCCGGCACGGAGCGGTCCCGGTCGGGGCCGGGCGGAAGGACCACACATGCTGCTGACGTTCGCGGAGCTGCAGTACCTGCTCACGCTCACGTGTGCCGAACCCGCCGTCGACGTGATGAGCCTGCTCGAGCAGCCGAGCGTCGACGAGGACACCGCAGTGGCCGCAGGACTTGCGAGTCTGGTGGCACGCGGGTGGTGCGTCGACGATCCGGAGCACGGCGTGGTGTCGCTCGATGGCCGACTCCTCGACGTCCATGCGGCCCTGCACGGTGCAGCGGGCGCCGTCCGGATCACCACCGTCGCCCCGGACCGCACGACGTTCTGGCTGTTGCTGGTCGGCACGGAGCGGCTGGCCATCACGCCGGCCGCGACCGGCGTGTTCCACGTCGGCCCGGTGACCGGGGGGACCAGCGTCCGCTCGCAGGTCGCCGCGATCGTGATGAGCGCCCTGGCGGACGAGCCCGATGCCGGGGTCACGGTGACCCGGACCGGCGACGTCGATGCGATGTCGTTCCGGACGAATCTCGAGTTGGGAGGCGCCACGGCATCGGAGTTCGAGCGACGCACCGCCGTCGACGAGCTCATCGACACCGTGTTCGTGCATCGGCACCCGAGTTGGGGCTGACGTCGGACGAACGGCCCGACACCTTCCGGCGCGTCAGGACACCGAAGCGCGGCGGCCGAAGGTGGCTCCCAGCGCGACTCCGGTGACGAGTGCCAACGGCCCGGTGGTGGACAACTGGGTGATGAGGTTCTCGAACGATCCGATGAAGGCGTAGGCGCCGCACAGGAGTGCGCTGATCAGTGCCGCACGGAACGTCGGGCCGCGATTCGGACCCCTGGCCGCCAGGGCGAGGTCGCGTGCCAGGAACACGATGAAGGCGAACAGCGCCATCAGCCCCGCGGCGCCCATCTCGACGGCGGTCTGGACGTACACGCTGTGGGGAGGCTGCTCGAGGACGTGCAACTGCTCCACGCGCCCCAGACCGAGCCCGGTGACGGGTTGCTCGGCGAGACGTGGCAGGTTGTCACCCCAGTACTCGGTCCGCCAGACGAAGGAGTCGGTGGTGGCACCCCCGTTGACGTTCGGCCCGAACTCGTCGAGCCGGATGGACGCCGTGTCGATGGTCGCGAGGGCGAGGACGACGGCGCACGCCACGGCGATGGCTCCACGCCATCGCCAAATCAGGATGGTGAACGTCCCGGCCGCTGCGAACAGGCCTGCGATCGGGCTCCGACTCTTGTTGGCGAGCAGCACCCAGACGAACGCTGCGGCGACCAGGACACCCGCGACCGCGAGCGGGCTCGAGCGACGCCGATGCCAGGCCTGGGGGACGAGCACCAGGAGGAGCGCCGCTGCGATGACGAGATGCGTAGCGAGCACGGTCGGCAGGGGATACGGCCCGGGCGGGCGAAGGTCACCGTCCGCGAGCCCGCTCTCGATCATCTCCGGTGGCAGGGGCACGGCTCCGACGAACTGCGCGATCGCCGGGATGGCGCAGAGCACACCGGACGCCACGACCGCCAGAGCGAGACGACGGAAGCAGTCCGCATCGTGTCGGCCGAGCTGATCGCCGACACCGAACAGGACCGCAGCGAGGACGAGGTGCCTGGTCTGGCCGAGCGAATGGCCGAGGTCGCCGGACCCGAGGGCGGACAGGCACGCGGCCCCGGCGAAGGTGACGGCTGCGAGCACGGACGCGAGCGGTCGCTGCAGCGATGCACGCTGCATCCATGCCCAACGTGCGATCGCTGCGACGAGCAAGGCGTCGACCGACCAACGGAGATCGGGTCCGGCGTCGTAGGTCGGTCCGAGCTCGAACAGCGGGCGGAGGACGACCCAGCCGAGGATCGTCCACATCGGCGCCGCGACGGACGACCAGACGGCGACGCCTCCCGCCGCGACGCCTCCCACGAGCACGCACCATCGTGAACCGAGCAGCAGCCCACCGGCGATCGCGGAGGCGCCGGCGAGTGCGAACCATCCGGCGCCGTCGGACACCTGGACGGGATGCCGCGGACACGCGGGCGTCCCGGTCGGCGGGACGCGGTGGATGGCCGAGTCCACGGTGTCAGCGTCGCCGGCCAGGGTGGGTCGCCGCCGTCTCTCGGATGCCCCGGACGCCTCGCACGCCGAGGAGCGCGAGGGCGCACGCGACCGCGATCGCCGCCGAGCCCGCGGCGCGGCGGAGTACCTCGTGGCGCTTCGGGTGCGGAACCACGGTCACCTCGCTGCGATGCGAGCCGGCGTCGATCACACGCTGGCCGAGTTCCAGGGCTCGCAACCGTGCCTCGGCCGGCTGCATCTCCGCCTCGAGCTCGGCGACGCGGGTGGACACGTCGTGCCACTCGTCGAGCGCGGGTGCCAGCCGGTCGACGTCGTCCTGTGCCGCCTCGATGATCCCCGGCAGCTGGTCCAGGCGCCACTGTTCCGTGGCCACGGCGAGTTCGGCGGTGGCCGAGGAGATCGTGAACCGAGCCTCGTCGTAGGCGTCCGCCAGGTTCGTGCCCGGGGGTTCGTCGGTCGCGAGCCAGAGCGCATCGAGCTCGGCCCGCGCCGCGTCGAGGTCCGGCAGCAGCTGGTCGATGAGCAGCTGCTGGGGTGACCGGTCACGCTCCAGCAGGTCCTCGAGGGTGAGATCGACCAGTGCGATCAGGGCGTCGTCCGATCGGTCGCGGTCGTCGACGATCGCCCTGACCTGCACGATCGGCGAGTCCGTCGTACGGCGCGCGGAGATGTCGCCGAGGTCCGAAGGTCGCAGATCGACGAGCGCCATCGCGTCCTCCTGGAGATCCGTCCGGAGGACGGCTTGGCCGAATCGAGCGGTCTGGAGGTTCGCCTCCCAGGGGTCGAACCCGAGCACCTGGTCGATCTCGACCGCGACGCTCGCGTCGTATCGCACCGGCAGGCGGCTGCCCAGCACGGCCCCCACGGCCAGACCCAGGGCGGCAGCGCCGCCGAGCAGGAGTGCCGCTGTCCTGGCGCTCGGCGGCCGGTGTCTCGTGAGCGCATCGGGTCGATCGGCCGGGTTCGGTGGGATCGAGACGTCGGACTCGGCGTCGTCACGTCGTGCCGCCACCGGACCTCCGGATCGTGCCGGGCCGAGTCGTCGACAGCGGTGCGACGAGTGGCGAGGTTCGGCCGGGGAGCGCCATCGCAGGGGTGCCCGGATGCGGTGTCCCCGACGTCGGTACCAGTCCGCAGCCCGACATGGCTCGAGTATAGGTGTGCTCCCGATGGCGGTCGTGGCCTCGTCGGCACCGCCGAGCGGGCGAACGAGGACCGACGTGACGCGGTCAGGCCGTCGCTGCCGTGGACGGTCGCCGCCGCCGTTTCGCGTGGCCGGCGAGGGTGCGGGCGAAGGTGGTGAACGCGAGCACGAAGGCGATGCCGCTGCCGAGGACGATGAAGAGCAGGTTCTTCCGGTCGGTGCCGGCGAGCACCCCGTGCACGGTGGCGAGGGCGAAGCACAGGTACGAGGTCAGGTGGATGCCGTGCCACACCGGGCGCGGCAGTCGCTTCATGGCGAGCGACGACAGCTCGATCACCACGAGGAAGTAGAACCCGATCACCCCGAACGTGACCGGCCACCGCTTCCAGTCGCTGGCCTGCGGCACGAACAGTTCGGCCCAGCCGAAGTGGACGTAGTTGTCGGCCACGAGTGCGGCGAGGTGGACGCCGGTGGTGATCACCGACAGCGCGCCGAGCCAGCGGTGGAGGTCGAGCATCCAGGCGGGCCGGTCGGCGGGCTTCAGCATGCGCGTCACCATCAGCACGCCCCACAGGCACGAGGCCGCGAGGAGCACCCAGGCGACGATGCCGCTGGAGCGCGACAGGTACCACCACGTCTGCTCGGTCATGCGAGGAACGCTCCGAGGGTGGTGGAGCGGTGCACGCTGCCGTCGTCGCCGACCACGAGGCCGGCGAGGCCGACGCCGTCGAGCATCGCCGCGGCGTCGGGCGGGGGCAGCAGCATCGCTGCGGTCGCGAACACCTCGGCGGTGGCGGCGTCGGCGGCGAGCACGGTGGCGGTCATCACGCCGGTGGCGGCGGGTCGCGAGGTGGTCGGGTCGATGAGGTGGTGTCGCGCCTCGCCGTCGGCGGACCAGCGGCGGATCGTGGTGCCCGAGGTTGCGATACCGCCGACGGCGACCCGCAGGAGGGCGAGGTGCTTGGGCCGTGCGGTCGGGTCCTCGATGCCGAGGTACCAGCTCGTGTCGTCGTTGGGCACGCCGCGCACGCTGAGGTCGCCGCCGAGGTTCACGAGCACGCCGGTGGCACCGGCGGCCACCAGTTCGTCGGCGACGAGATCGGCGGCGAAGCCCTTGCCGATGCCGCCGAGGTCGATGGCCGAGCCCGCCGGCAGGGTGATGGTGGAGCGGGCAGCGTCCACCATCACCCATGCCGACGTGCCGATCCGTCGCCCCGGCACCAGCGGGGCGGCTGCGGCCGAGAGGGCGCTGTGCGTGTAGCCCTGGTCGACCAGTGCAGGCAGGGTCGTCGCGTCGAAGCGGCCGCCGGTCTGGCGCCAGCCCTCGAGCGCGCGTGACACCACCGCGATCGTGTCGGGGTGCACCGTCACCTCGGTGCCGGCCGCGAGGTTCGCCCGTGTGATGTCGCTCGTGGCCACGAACCGGCTCCAGCGCGACTCGAGCTCGCGGAGTCGTGCCTCGCCCCGGTCGAGCAGCTCGTGGCCGAGCTCGTCGTCGGCGTAGACGACCAGGTGGCCGCGCCCGCCCATCACCGTCAGGTCGCGGGTGGCGATGCCGGTTGGGCGGAACGGGTTGACGACAGGTGCGAGCGCGGACGAGTCGGCGGTGTCGATGGTGGTGGACATCGAGCCTCCGTGGTGATGGCCGTGGGGCGTGGGCGGATGAGTGGGCGGCAGCGGTGGCGCTTCGGCGGTGGTGCAGGGCCGGCGGTCGGCCGGCTCAGCCGCTCGGCGCGGTGGTGTTGGCGGGCGGGGGCGGCGGCGGTGGCTGGGTCACCACCGGGGGCGGCGCGGTCGGCGGCGGAGCCGGTGCGGCCGTCACCACCGGTGCGGCGGTCGGCGGTGGGGCCGGCGCCGCCGTGGCGACCGGCGCCGGGGTGGGCGCTGCGGTCGCCACGGGCGCTGCTGCGGGCGGCGCAGCAGGTGCCGGTGCCGGCGTGGCGGGTGCCGGCGTCGCGGCGGCGGGGTTCGGCGTCGGTGCGGCCGGCGTCGGTGCGGCCGGGGGGATGGTGGCGCCCGGAGCCGGGACGGCGATCACCACGGTGCCCTGGGGGATGGGTGCCGGCGCGGCGGTCGAGGTCGGATCGACCGCCGCTGCCGGCAGGGTGGTGTCCACCGCGAGCGTCGTCGGCACCGTGGTGGCGTCGAGCGTCGTGGTGGGCGTGTCTGCTGCTGCACCTGCGGGCGGAGATGCAGCAGCGATCGTGGGCTGCGGCCGGTTGGCGGCAGCGATCGTGGCGGTGAGACCGAACACGGCGGTGGCGGTCATGCCGGCCACCGCGATGCGTGCGGTGGCGGCGACGTGCTTGGCCCGGGCGGATCGCACCGGGCCGTCGCCGATCGGCATCGTGGGCGTGGCCACCGTCGCAGCGATCTGCGCGGTGAGCGGGACGGTGGTCACCGGCGCGGTCGGGGCGACGGGTGCGGCCGGCATGGCGGCCGCGACGGGTGCCGGCGGCACGATCAGCGGCACCGCCGGTGCACCGGTGGGCGGGGCGAACGACGTCACCGCAGGCGTCGAGGTCGGCGCAGCCGTGGGCGGGTGCGCGGTGCTCGACGCTGACAGGGGTGCCTGCCCGCGGCTGGCCCGCAGACGGGCCAGCCGCTCGGCACGCTCCTGCGCCGCATCAGTCATCGTCGCCGCCGTGGTCGTCGTCCGAGTCGTGATCGTCGTCATCGTCGCCGTGGTCGTCGTCCGAGTCGTGATCGTCATCGTCGTCGTCGTGGTCGTCGTACTGGTCGTCGTCGGAGTCGTGGTCGTCGTCGTGATCGTCGTCGTCACCGTGGCCGCCCGAGGGCGAGGTGGTCGACGAGGCGCCGGGCACGCTGCCGCTGGGGGCGGTGCTCGACGTCGGCGCCGGCACGGCCGGCATCACCGGCACGGTCGACGTGCCCGTGGTGCCCTGCGAGGGCGTGGTGACGCTGGTGCCCGAGGTTCCGGTGGTGCCCGAGGTTCCGGTGGTGGCGGTGGTGACGGTCGGGTCGGTGCCGGTGAGGGCGTAGCTCTCGACGCGGGGCACCAGCTGGCCGTTCACGACGTTGCCCTCGAACTCGATGCGGGTCGTGCCGTCGACGAACTCGACCTCGATCTCGCCGAGGCGGTCGTCGATGCGAGCGGTCCAACCGGCGTTGGGGGTGGCGCTCACCACGCGGGCGACGTCGCCCACGAGCTCGACGCGGACGACGCCGGCGTCGCCGACGAGATAGTCGACGAGGCTCGTGGTCCCGGTGGTGGTGACCGGCACGGCCGTCGTGGAGGTGGGCAGGGTCGGCAGGGCCGATGCGGTGCCGGGGTCGACGCTCGGGCGGGCGGGGCCGTCCAGCACGCTGGCCATGGCGATGCCGCCGCTGCCGAGGACGCCCGTGATGGCGAGGGTGGTGACGAAGGTGCGCTTCATGATCGGTGGTGTCTCCGTGTGCTCGTTGCCCGCGAGTCGGATGTGGTGTGCGATGGCATTCCACCAAGTCGCGATCCAGGGGTCGGCGGCCGCTCGTCCAAGGAACGTCCAAGAGATCCACAAGCCTGGGCGTACCCGTCTCTCGGCCGTGTCGGCGTACGGTCGGCTTCGACCACGACGCGTGGCGAACTGGGTGTCGAGGTGCCGTCGGGCGTCGGGAAACCGCAGGTCAGCCGGGATCGGAGGCGGCCGGCCCGGATGTCAGGCGTCGGCCGGGACGTCCTCGAGCATGCCCTCGACGAGCGACATCAGCGCGATGGCCAGGAGCGAGGTCGGCTGGTCGTGCGGACCCACCGCCCAGGCGATCTCGCGCTGGAGCACGTGTGGTGTGTGCAGCGCCTCGGCGGCGAAACCCTCCACCAGGCACGACACCGCGCGGGCGAAGTCGATGGTGGTCAGCGATCGGCCGTGGCTGTCGTGCTGCTTCAGCCGCTTGCCGTAGAGGGCGAGGGCGAAGTCGTAGAACTGGGCGAGCTGGACGTAGCTGCGCTCGGCGCTCTCGTCGAGCGCCTCTCGGATCACCCGAGAACCGGCGTACGCGGTGAGACTGAGCGTCTGCACGAACGCGATCCGGCGGTCCTCGTCGTCGATCATGCTGTTGAGCTCGAAGTCGCCCATCTCGGCGGTCGCCTCGGCGAACGACAGTCCGGCGGCGTGGAGCTCTTCGATCGCGTGCTCGAGGATGTCGGGGCGTGCGAGCGGGTCGAGTACCCGGTCGGCGAGCTCGGCCACGTAGTTGTCGAACGCTCGGCCGCCGTCTCGACCCCAGATGTGGTACAGCATTCCCTTGCTGATGCCGGCTCGTGCGGCGACCTGGGTGGGCGACAGGAACTGGAAGCCGGCGCCGAGCCGGTTCTCGGTGTCGGCGTAGTGCTCGCGCATGAGCTCGAGCCCGGCGTCGATGAGCTGCTGCGCTTTCGGCGGCTCGATCCGGGCTCGGGAACGGGAGGGCACGGGCCGATGCTACGACTCCGTGAACAGTGGACATTTCCCCTGAGCAGCACTTGCCTCGGCCTTGACCGTTGGTCGACAATGCTGACCGTTGGTCAATCTTGCGGAATGACCAGCCGCGCTCGAGGGTGGGTCACTACACCCTCGGCAACGGGTGTCGTCGGTGCCCCCGACCTCCTCCGTCGGCGACGTGTCCCGGATCGTGTCGATGTCTGCGATCCGGGACACCAGCCACCGTGCCCGCATCGTGCGCCGATGGGCGGGGGCGTGCCCGACGAGCGACGGCGGCCCGCCTCTACCATCGTCCGGATGCGCCGGCAGCTCGACGACCTCTGGGACCTGTCGTGCATCGCGATGCCGGCCGTCGCCGTCGTCGCCGCACCGGCTGCGGTCGTCGCCGGTGCGGTGGGCGCGTGGTGGGCGGCAGCGCCGCTCGCCGTGGCAGCAGCCGGCTCGCTCGCGTTCACCGCTTGGCCGCGCCGGAGGATGCGGGCCTCGCCGCCGACCGACGGTGTGCGGATCGTGGCGGCGAACCTCTGGTACAAGAACCGCGCGATGGACGAGGCCGCCCGTCAGATCCTCGCCCTCTCGCCCGACGTGGTGGTGATCAGCGAACTCGGCCAGGCGGCGCACGACGTGCTCGTCGACGCGTTCCCGCATCACGACGTGCTCGCGATCGGTGGCCCGCGTGGTCATGCCGTGTTCTCTCGCTTCCCGCTCGAGCGGCTCGAGCAGCCGCCGGTGATCGGCCCGGTGCTGCGGGTGCGCGTGCTCGCGCCTGCACCGTTCGAGCTCTTCGCCGCCCATCTCCCGCGGGCCACCATGGTGGCGCACCCCGACGACGGCACCGAGTTGGTGCACGTGTGTCGGGCCGAGGTGTTCGAGCTCGCCACCTGGCTCGACCGTGCTCCGCAGGCGATGCTGGCCGGCGACCTCAACCTCACCGACCGTCAGCCCGGCTACCGACGGCTCCTGCGCGGTCGGCGTGACGCGATGCGCAGTGCACGCGCCGGTGACACCTTCCTCGGGATCACCTGGCGCCTGATGGCGATGCGGATCGACCACATGATCGTGCCGCCGGGCTGGTCGGTCACCGGGGCGCGCGCGTTCCGCGTGGCCGGCTCCGACCACCGGGCGATCACGGCGGTGGTCGGCGTCCCCGGGTGACACACGTCGGCCATCGGAGGCATCGCCTACGATGAGACGCGTGCAGGCGGCTGAGGTGGCGCGGGTGCTGGTCATCGGGTCCGGCGGCTACGCCCGGGTGTGCGTCGAGGCGCTCGAGGACGACGCAGCGACGTTGCTCGTCGGGGTCCTGAGCAACGAGCCGGACGCCGGTGGTGGCTGGCCCGTCCCGGTGCTCGCGTCGGAGACCGACCTGCGCGCCGCCGCAGCGGAGGTCGGTGCCGACTCGGTGTTCGTCGCGGTCGAGGACAACGCCGCCCGCGCAGCGCTGATGTCGCGATGCGACGCCCTGGCCCTCCCGAGCGTCGTGGCGACGAGTCGCTTCGCACAGGTGTCACGGTCGGTCCGTGTCGGGCGCGGGACGGCGATCCTGGCCGGTGGCGTGGTCGCGCGCGGCACGGTGCTGGGGCAGGGCGTGCTGGTGAACACGCGTGCCGGGGTCGATCGCGAGTGTGTGATCGGCGACCACGTGCACGTCTCGCAGGGGGCGACCTTGTGTCCCGGCGTGCGCGTGGGCGCCGGGACCTTCATCGGACCCGGGGCGACGCTCGCTGCCAATGTGTCCGTGGGTGCCCGAGCCGTGGTCGCCGCCGGATCGGTGGTGCTGCACGACATCCCTGACGGCGCGATGGTCTCCGGATCACCGGCGCGTTCGCACGGACGCGCGGGAAGCTGACCGTGGCCGCACCGCCGCCCGGGTCCGCTGCGACGCCCGGGACGCCCGGGACACCCGGGACGGAGGAGGCGGCTGCCCGATCGGTGCGGCGCTTGCCGTCGCTCGTCCGTCGAAGCCTCCGGCTCGCGTGGGATGCGAGTCGGACCGAGTTCCTGATCATCGCCGCGACCCAACTCGTGGGCGCCGTCGTGGTCGCCGTCCAGGTGGTCATGAGTCGCCAGCTGGTCGGCGAGCTCGTCGAGTGGGACAGCACGGGGACCGGCGACGTCGGTCGCACGCTGGTGGTGCTGGCGGGACTGCTCGGGGCGAGCTCGTTCCTCACGGCGGCCCGGTTCGAGCAGCAGTTCGTGCTCGGGGAGCTGGTCGCGAACCGGGCGACCAGCGGCGTGCTGGCAGCGGCGGTGTCCGTGGACCTCGTCGAGTTCGAGTCGCCCGAGTTCCACGATCGGCTGATCCGGGCCCAGGCGAACGCGGTGTCGCGTCCTGCGCAGCTCGCGAACGGCGTCCTCATGGTCGGTAGCTCGACCTTCGCGCTCGCGGGCATCGCGGTCGGTGTGTTGGTGGTTCGCCCCGTGTTCCTCGTGGTGTTGCTCGTCGCGTACACGCCGGCGTGGGTGGCGACCGCGCGAATGAGCCGGCTCAACCATCGGTTCTCCCGCGCCCAGACCGAACGGGATCGGCGACGCGCCTACCTCGGTTCGTTGTTGACGAGCCGCCGGGATGCCGCAGAACTCCGGGTCTTCGACACCGGATCGTTCCTACGTCGCGTGCACGACGACCTGTCGGCCGATCGTGTGGCTCACGTGCGCTCGGTGGCCCGTCGTCGCCTCCGGCTCGCGCTCGTCGGCTCGTCGATCACCGCGGCGTTGAACATGGGCGTGGTCGCCCTGCTCGTGGCGCAGGTCCGGAGCGGAGGCATCGACGTCGCCGATGCGGCCGGCGCGGCCACCGCCGTCCTGCTGTTCGCGCAACGACTCCAGGTGCTCGCCCAGGGGGCGGCCTCGCTCTACGAGAGTGCGTTGTTCCAGGACGACTACTGGTCGTTCGTCGACGCGGCCGAGCGCCACCGCAGCCCAGCGCCGACCGCCGCGGTCCTGCCGCCGCTCGACACCCTCGTGGTCGACGACGTCTCGTTCTCCTATCCCGGGAGTCGCCGACCCGTCGTCGACGGGGTGTCGCTGCGAGTCCGGCGTGGGGAGATCGTGGCCATCGTCGGCGAGAACGGTTCGGGCAAGTCCACGCTCGTCCGCCTGCTCGCCGGCATCCATCGGCCCGATGCCGGACGCGTCCTCTGGAACGGCGGCGACGTGACGCACCGTGGGCCGGGCGCGGGTGGACGCGACGTGTCCGTGTTGTTCCAGGATCCCGTCCGATACCTCCTCACGATGCGCGAGAACGTCGTGCTCGGCCGTCACGACGCGGCGTCCGAGGAGGGACGGATCCGCGACGTCGCGCGGTCGTCCTCGATCGAGTCGATGGTCGACGCGATGCCTGCCGGCTGGGACACGCTCCTCGGCCCCGAGTTCCAGGGGGGCACGGAGCTCTCCGGCGGGCAGTGGCAGCGACTGGCGACGGCCCGCGCTCGATTTCGTGACGCGAGCCTGGTGATCCTCGACGAGCCGTCGGCAGCGCTCGATCCGCGATCCGAGGCCGACCTGGTCGCCCGACTACGAGTGGACGCCGGTGAACGCGCCGTCGTGCTCGTCTCGCACCGGTTGTCCACGGTGCGCGCCGCCGATCGCATCTACGTCATGTCGGACGGTCGGGTGGTCGAGCAGGGGAGCCACCACGATCTCGTGCGGCTCGGCGGCAGGTACGCGTCGTGGTGCGCACAACAGGCCCACCTCGTCGGCGAGCACGAATCGGGTCGCTGAACGGACCGGTTTCAGGCGCGGCGGCCCGGCAGCCGAGTGCGGACCGCGAGCGAGATCGCCGAACCCGACGCGCCCGGATCGGTCCGCAGGCTGCGCCACCCGTGGCGCAGGCCGTCACGGAGTCGCCGACCACGGATCGACGAGGCAGCCAGCCGGAGATGGGCGGTGGCGAGCCGTCGCGAGACGACCTCGCGGCCCTCGTCGTCGAGCGCCTGGTTGTCCAGCAGTTCGGCGTACATGTCGATCGTCGACCGCCAGTAGCGATCGGTCTTCCGGTGGCCTCGGTCTCCCAGACGGACGTCGGCGTCGTCGGTCATGCGCGTGCCCACCCCGTCCACGGCGCACACGGGTCGACCGATGCCGAGACGGAGGAAGAAGTCGGTGTCGTCTCGCGGTGCGCGTGGACGGAAGCCGTCGATCTCCAGTGCGGCCGGGCGTGACACCACGCTCGCCTGGAGCATCACCGGCTGCAGGGGCATCAGCATCCACCGGAGTCCGTCCTCGACGAGCTGCCAGCGGTCGTCGACGACGAGTCCGGCGTTGCTCCGATGCGACCCTCCGCCTTCGGACTCGCCACGGATGGTGTCGTCGAAGTAGAGCGCGGCGATGCCGTTCGTACCCTCGATCGCCGCGGCGATGCGCTCGAGGTGGTCCTCGTCCCAGAGGTCGTCGCTGTCGAGGAAGGCGACCCAGGGCTGTGTCGCCGTGCGGAGTCCCGTCGTGCGAGCGGACCACGCACCGCCGTTGGGCTGGCGGACGAGCTGGACGCCGGGCAGCATCGCGACCACGTCGGCCGTGCCGTCGGTCGAGCCGTCGTCCACGACGATGATCTCCGTCGCCGGATGGGTCTGGCGTCGAACGCTCGACACGCAGCGCTCGATCAGATGGGCCCGGTTGTACACCGGGATCACGGCCGAGAACCCGACGCTCATGACTTCCTCCTCACCATTCGCCTGACCTCCGCGAGTGCGGGCGGACGCACCAGCGCGACGGCGCCCACGTACGTGGCCCCGCCGACGCCCACTCCGACGAGGAGCTCGGTCGCGTCGCCGACCTCGATCTGCTGTAGCAGCAGACGGACGAGCAGCACGGCGGCCGCCATCACCGACGTGCAGAGCACCACCGACCGTACCGCCGCCCACAGATCGCGGACGCGGAGTCCGATGTAGCGGAACGGGATGGCGAACGCGGGGTACGTGAGCAACACCGCCACCACTGCATAGGTCGCCGCCATGCCGGTGATGCCGAACGGCAGACCTGCGAAGTACGCACCGACGGTCACGACGCCGGACCCGATGCCCCACCACATCAGCGCTCGACCCTTCGCCTTCGCCGTGTAGAGCGCACCGACGGTGAAGTGGAGCGAATGGAGCATGCCCACGGGGGCCAGGATGGTGATGACGGGAACGGCGTCGTCCCACGTCGATCCGAACACGGTGCGGACCAAGGGTCCTGCGGTCACGGTGACACCGGTCATGAGTGGGAACGTCACGAACGCGATGCCACCGCAGGCTCGCAGGTAGCCGCGACCGATCGCGTCGTCGTCGAGGCGGGCGAAGGTGGGGAACAGCACCTGCTGCAGCATCTGCGTGACCGAACGCACCGGATAGAAGAGCACGCGCTGCCCGAGCCCGTAGATGCCCAACGCACGAGCGCCGAGGAACGAGCCGACGATGATCTTGTCGGCGTTGAGGAACAGGTAGTTGAAGATGTTGAACGCGGTCAGGCTGAGTCCGAAGTCCCAGACGCCGCGCATCTCGTCGCGCGACGCTCGAGCGTGGCCGATCCGCACACCGGAGGTGCGGAATGCGACCACCACGCCGACCGCGGCGCCGGACAGCTGACCGATCACCAGCGCCCACACCGACGCGTCCATGGCAGCGAGGGTGATCGAGACGACGCTGTTCACGACGGCGTTGGACAACGTCACGACGGCGATCGTGCGGAACCGTCGCTGACGGCGGAGCATCGCCTGGTGGACGAGCCCGAAGGACGTGATGAACAGGCTGCACCCCAGCGCCTGGAAGATCCCCGTCGCGCGAGGATCGTCCAGCGTGCGTGCCAGCACGGGCGCTGCCAGCGCGAAGAGCCCGGAGAACGCGGCACCGATCAGCACGTTCACGGCGAACAGGGTGTTGACGAGCGCGTCGCTCACCTGCGGTCGCTGCACGAGCACGGCGACGGTGCCGAGGTCCTTCAACAGGTCGAGCAGCAGGACGAACGTGAAGCCGAGCGTGACCAGGCCGAAGTCGTCGGGGACGAGCAGGCGGGTGAGAACGACCTGCGTCGCGAGCCGGGTGAGCTGCAGGCCGAGTTGCGAGACCAGGCCCCACCGGGTGCCGGACACCACCTCCGCCGTGGCGTCGACGACGGGGGTGTCGCTCATGCGTCGACGAGGGCGAGCCTCGAGGTGGTGGTCGTGTCCGGTGTCGGCTCCTGTCGCGAGAGTGCGCCGGCCGCACCGCAGAGGCCTGCGAGGAAGAAGAACGTGCCGATGGCGATCATGAACGAGAAGCCGTCGTAGAACAGCATCGAGAGCGCCACGAGACCGAAGCCGGCCTGGGCGGAGAACAGCAGATCGCGATCGCGGTCGTTCGTCGCCGCCCTCGCGGCGATCTTGCCTTCGCGCAGCGCCACGAGCACCAGCCCGAGGAGCACGATGAGGCCGATCACGCCGATCTCGATGAGCGTCTTCAGGATCTGGTTGTCCGTCGCGAAGTTCACGCTCGGGTCGAAGGTGCCGTAGCCGCGACCGAGGAACGGGTGCTCCGCGACGATGCCTCGGACCACGTCGTAGTCCTCCGTGCGGGCACCGAGGTCGGCGCCGGAGATGTCGCTGCCGAAGAAGTCGGTGAGGAGCTGGCGGGTCAGTTGGACGACCTTGGGGAACGCGATCGACAGGGCGACGAACACTGCGGTGCCGGACAGGACCACTCGGAGACGTCGGTTCGGTGTCCAGCGGGGCAGCATGACGACCACGGCGACCACGAGCCCGACCATGGCCGACCGTGACAGGGTGAGCAGCACCGCGATCAAGGTCGCGAGCACCACCGCCCGTCCCGCGAACCGGCCGAGCAGCGTCCGGGAGAAGGCACCGACGTGGAGCGAGAGCGGCAGCGTCGCGACGAGCACCGTGCCGGCCTCGATGGGATGGGTCGCCGTGCCGCGGACCCGTTGGAAGCCCAGGCGATCGAGCCGTCGTTCGGCGATGCCGAGGTTCTCGGAGAAGCCCGGCAGTCGCAACGTCTCGACGAGGTCGAGTCCCACCGTGCCCTGGAGGATCGCCACCACGGCGAGCACGCCGGCGGCGAGGACGAGCGCCTCCGCGAGGCGTCGGATCGCGGCCTGGGACGACGCGACCTCGACGATCAGGACGGCCACGGCGCACAGCAGTGTCAACACCAGGAGGTAGCGGTCGGCGCGAGCGATCTCGGTTGCCGTGAGCGGCCGTGTCACACCGATCGCGTACGTCAGCACGCAGACGGTCCAGTAGACGATGATGGCGATGACCACCGGCGACCGCAGCGTGTGCCGCGCGGGTCCGGGGGCCAGGCGGCCGGCGACCAACAGCACCGCGCAACCGGCAGCCGTCACGACGGCCGGAGTGACCTGGGCCCCGCCGAGCACGTAACGCGGCGAGAAGGTGAAGAGCGTGACGACGAACAACGCCGGACCGGCGAGCGGGGTCTTGCCGCCGGTGACGACGGCGATCGCGGTGGCGAGTCCGAGCAGCCCGATGCCGATCGCCGGTGATTCCGAGGCGGCGAACACCGCACCCAGTGCGATCGCGATCGCCGCCGCCGGCGCCACGAGACGACGCAGTTGCGCGGCGGCTCGCTCGCTCGCCGTACGTGCGACACGGGTGGCCCGACGGACCCGCGGCTTCTGGTCGCGCATCGGACGGCGGTCCGGGTCAGAGCTTCTCGAGGACGTCGTCGATCTGCTGATCGATCGCCGGGACCTCGGTGCCGGCCGCAGCCGACGTCGTCACGCGCAGCGCGGCACGGCGACGCCGTTCGATTCGGCGCGAGGCCGCCGACTCGGCGAGGGCGGCCGCTGCCACCGTGGCGAGCAGCCCGAGCAGCAGCACGGCGGCCAGTGCACGGTCGCGCGCGCCGTAACGTGCAGATGCACCGAGTGACGCCGTGAGCACGGTGTCCCGCACGAGGAGCTCTTCGGCGACGCCGGCTTCGCGCTGGCGATCGAGCACCTGACCGTGGAGCTCGGCGAGGTAGGCGTCCTGCGCCAGGAGCACGTCGTCGGCTTCGGGGCCGATGACCTCGATACCGAGGATGCCGGAGTCCTCGCCGGCCTCGACGGAGAAGCGCACGTCGGGGAACAGCGCCTTCATGTCGCGCTGGACGTTGGGACCGTTCATGACGAGCGCCATCGCCGTGGCCGTGTCGGCGAGGCCGCGCGAAGAGTCCGTGTAGGGGTTCGACGCGTCGGTGGTCGGAGCGAGCAGCAGCACCGCGGCCTTGGCCGAGTACTCGGGCTCGATCTGCTCCGCCACCCGCCATGCGGTCACTCCCGTGACCAGCAACATCGTCAATGTCACGGCCCAGTGGCGTGCGAGCGTGCGCAACAGGCTCGTCAGGTCCATCGTCTCTCCAACCTCTCGGATCGCAGGTACATCGGCAGATCCGCGCTGATCTTGAGTCGTCAGGCTAGCTATCGATCCCGAACGCTCCGGTCGCGCGGGCTAAAGAACGAGTCAAGATTCTCACTTCTTCCTTCCCGGTCCGGAGGTGCTGCGGTACCGTCGCCTCACCGCATCAGTTCGCCCGCACGGGGGTGAGCGCACTCAGAAAGAAGAAACATGAAGGTTGGGATCTTGGCTGGCGGCCTGGGGACGCGGTTGTCAGAAGAGACGGAGGTGAAGCCCAAGCCGATGGTGGAGATCGGTGGCAAGCCGATCCTCTGGCACATCATGAAGTACTACCGGCACTTCGGGCACCGCGACTTCGTGGTGGCGATGGGCTACAAGGGCGAGTACATCAAGCGCTGGTTCGCCGACTACGCGAGCCTCACCAGCAACCTCACGATCGATCTGGGTCGCGGTGAGATCGAGCGCCACGCGGACGAGGTTCCCGACTGGCGGATCGAGTTGATCGACACCGGTCAGAACACGGCGACGGGAGGACGGATCAAGCGGTTGGCGCCGTACCTCGCGTCCGAGACGTGCATGGTCACGTGGGGCGACGGTCTCTCCACGGTCGACCTCGACGACCTGCTCGCGTTCCACCGCCGTCACGGCAAGCTGTGCACCCTCACGGCGGTGCGGCCGCCGGCGCGCTTCGGTGCGCTCGAGATCGACGGCGACATGATCACCAGCTTCACCGAGAAGCCGCAGACCGGCGAGGGCTGGATCAACGGTGCCTTCTTCGTGATGGAACCCGGCGTGTTCGACTACATCGACGGCGACGACACCCAGTTCGAGCACGCGCCGCTCGAACGGTTGGCCAAGGACGGGCAGCTGATGGCGTACCGGCACAGCGACTTCTGGCAGTGCATGGACACCGTCCGTGACAAGAAGCTGCTCGAGCACCTGTGGGAGACCGACGCACCGTGGAAGGTGTGGTCATGAGCGGGCGCGTCCTCGTCACCGGGCACGACGGATACATCGGAGTCGTGCTCGTCCCCATGTTGCAGGAGGCCGGCTTCGAGGTCGTCGGTCTCGATTCGTCGCTCTACGCAGGATGCGTCCTCGGCACCGAGCCGCGTGCCATCCCCGCGATCCGCAAGGACGTCCGCGACGTGACCCCTGCGGACTTCGAGGGCATCGACGCCGTGGTGCACCTGGCGGCGATCTCGAACGACCCACTGGGCGACCTCAACCCGCAGGTGACCTACGACATCAACCATCTCGGCACCGTCCGCGTGGCCGAGTGCGCCAAGGCCGCCGGCGTCGAGCGCTTCGTGTTCTCCTCGTCGTGCTCGCTCTACGGGGCGCAGGGCGACGCGCCGATCGACGAGTCCGGGGAGTTCTTCCCCGTCACGCCGTACGGCGAGAGCAAGGTGCTCTCGGAGCAGTCGCTGCACGCGCTCGCCGACGACGACTTCAGCCCGACCTACCTCCGCAACGCCACCGCCTACGGCGCGTCCGCCCGGCTCCGCGGCGACCTCGTCGTGAACAATCTCACGGGCTTCGCGCTCACCACCGGTGAGGTGTTCATGAAGAGCGACGGCACGCCGTGGCGTCCGCTCGTGCACGTGGAGGACATCTCGCGTGCGTTCCTCGCGGTGCTCCGAGCGCCGCGGGAGCTCGTCCACGACGAGCCGTTCAACGTGGGCGCGACGGCGGAGAACTACCAGATCCGCGACGTCGCCCGCATCGTCGAAGAGGTCGTCGAGGGCAGCGTCATCCGTCTCGCGGACTCGGCGGGCCCCGACCTGCGCAACTATCGGGTGAACTGCGACAAGCTCGCATCGGTGCTGCCGGACGCACGTCCGATCTGGACCGTCCGGAAGGGTGTCGAGGAGTTGCTCGCGGCGTTCCGCGAGAACGACCTGACGCTCGACCAGCTCGAAGGGTCGCGCTTCATGCGGATCCGCACCGTCCGTGACCATCTCGAGTCGGGTCGCCTCGATGGCGAGCTCCGATGGATCGAGGGTGCCGCATGACCACGCGCGCGCTTCCCCCCTGCCGCTCGTGCGGTGCCGCGATCCGACCGTTCCTGGATCTGGGCGCCACTCCGTTGGCCGACGCGCTCGTCTCCCCCGACGCCGACCCGGCGCTGGAGGAGTCGTTCCCGCTCGAGGTCGCGTTCTGCTCGACCTGCTCCTTGGTGCAGATCACCGAGGAGGTCCCCGAGGAGAAGCTCTTCGTGGACAACTACCTCTACTTCTCGTCGTTCTCGGACCATCTGCTCGCACACTCGCGGACCCACGCGCTCGGCCTGGTCGAGTCGCGCGGCCTCGGTGCCGACAGCCTCGTGGTGGAGCTCGCGAGCAACGATGGCTACCTCCTCAAGAACTTCGTGGAGGTCGGCGTGCCGGTGCTCGGCATCGATCCGGCGCCCGACCAGGCTCGCATCGCCAACGAGCGGGGCGTGCCGACGATGGCGGAGTTCTTCGGCGTCGAACTCGCGAGCCGGCTCGTCTCCGAGGGCAAGCGGGCCGACGTGATCATCGCCAACAACGTCATGGCGCACGTGCCCGACCTGAACGGGTTCGTGGCCGGCATGGCGCTGCTGCTTCGTGACGACGGCCTCATCACCGTCGAGAACCCCTACGTCCGCGATCTGATCGAGCACTGCGAGTTCGACACGATCTACCACGAGCACTTCTGCTACTACTCCTGCACCTCGGTGTCGAAGCTCGCGAATCGTCACGGTCTGTACCTGAACCACGTCGAGTACTTCCCCGACCTGCACGGGGGCACGCTGCGCTGGCACCTCGGCAAGCAGGACGCCCCGAGCGAGGTCGCGTTGCGCTACCTCGCGGAGGAGCAGGAGCTCGGCATGACCGACTTCGGTCACTACGAGGACTTCGGACGTCGTGTCGAGGATCTTCGACGCGACCTGCTCGCACTGCTCGAGGGGCTGAAGCGTGACGGCAAGTCGATCGCGGCGTACGGCGCTGCGGCGAAGGGCAGCACGCTCGTGAACTACTGCGGCATCGGGACCGACCTCGTGGATTTCGTCGTCGACCGCAACACGCACAAGCAGGGCCTGCTCATGCCCGGCGTGCACATCCCGATCCTCGATCCCGTGGCGCTGCTCGAGCGCCGACCCGATTACACGCTCCTGCTCGCATGGAACTTCCGGCGAGAGATCGCTGCGCAGCAGTCGGAGTACCTGGCCGGAGGCGGCCGGTTCATCGTTCCCGTCCCTCACCCGGAGGTGCTCTCGTGACCGTGTCGACGACCTGCCCCGCATGTGGCGCAGGGGACGGGGTGCCGTTCCACGAACAGCGTCGCATCCCCACCAACAGCTGCCTGCTGCTCGAGTCGATGGACGAGGCGAGCAGCTATCCGCGAGGCGACCTGCTGCTCCATCACTGCCGCACCTGCGGCTTCGTCTGGAACGGCTTGTTCGACGCGGCGCTGTCGGAGTACTCCGAGCGCTACGAGGAGACGCAGGTCTTCAGTCCTCGGTTCGTCGAGTTCGGTCGTTCACTGGCCGAGCGCTGGGTGAACGAGCACGGCCTCGTCGGTCGGCGGGTGCTGGAGATCGGCTGCGGCAAGGGCGAGTTCCTGCAGTGGATGGTCGAGGCGGGCGCCGGAGAGGGCATCGGGATCGATCCCGGCACGCACCCGGAGCGCATCGAGAGCCCGGTGGCCGATCGGCTCACGTGGCTCGTCGAGAAGTACGGCGAACACCATGCCTCGATCGAGGCCGACGCCATCGTGTGCCGGCACACGCTCGAGCACATCGCGCCGGTGGCGGAGTTCATGACGACCATTCGTCGATCGATCGGCGATCGGCTGGACACCGTCGTCCTCTTCGAGCTGCCCGATCTGCAGCGCGTGTTGGACGAGACGGCGTTCTGGGACGTCTACTACGAGCACTGCTCGTACTTCACGTGTGGTTCGCTCACGCGGCTCTTCGAGCGAACCGGGTTCGAGGTGCTCGACGTCGAGCTGGACTACGACGATCAGTACATCCTGCTGGTCGCGCGTCCGGTGGCCGGCGAGCCCACGCCGTTCGTGTCACCGCTCGTCGACGACCTCGACCGCATCGAACGCGGGGTCGAGCACTTCAAGCGTGCCTACGACGAGACGATCACCAAGTGGTCGGCTCAGCTCGAGGAGGTTCGCGGGCGCGGTGGCCGCTCCGTCGTGTGGGGCGCCGGCTCCAAGGGCGTGGCGTTCCTGACCAGCCTGCCGAGCAGCGAGTCGCTCGTCGCGTGCGCCGTGGACGTCAACCCCTACAAGACCGGCAAGTACATGGCGGGGAGCGGCCACGTCATCGTGGACGCAGCGGCGCTGCGCGACATCTCGCCGGACCTCGTCGTGGTGATGAACCCGATCTACACCGAGGAGATCAGCTCGATGCTCCGCGGCCTCGGCCTCGAGCCGGAGCTCGACGCCGTCTGAGGTCGCGGGCCGGGCGGCGGATCGAGCGAAGGCTGAGCAGCGACCGCAGGTAGCGGACGCGTCCGACGCGCTGGACCGTCACCGACTCGAACTCGATCAACGACGCCCATGCGCGCTCGGCGCGCTCGATGGTGACCTCGGACGGTGCGTACACCGCCGCCGTGGACTGCTTGGCCATGGCGGCGAGCAACCGCTCCGCGCCGTTCAGCACCTCGCCGGACACGACGGCGAACTCCTGGTCGGTCAGTGCCCGCGACGGTCGCGCGCCGAGGTCGATCGCGAGGTCGCGTGCCGTCGCGAAGGCGCCCAACGCCAGCGAGGTCGGTGTCGCGGCGGCGCCCCGACGACGCCGTCGGAGACGCTTGAACACGATCACGACCACGATGTAGCAGGCGGCGGAGCCGGCGATCAGCGCGATCACCAGGGCGGGGATCACCACGGTCACCGGCAGCGGCGCGGTGTCCTCGGTCGTCGGCGTCTCGGTTCGGTCCTGTTCCGGCTGCGACTCGGGTTCCGGCGGCGGGATCGTCGGCGGTGCGGCCCGGTCGTCCTCGATCGGGGCGACCGCGCCGGCGCCGCGATCCGTGTCACCCGTGCCGGTGGAATCCGGGACGGGGTCGAAGGCGACCCAGCCGATCTCGTCGAACTCGACCTCGGGCCACGAGCGTGCGGCGTCCGACCACCCCACGGTTCCGTCGTCGGCCTCGGTGGTCCGGACGCCGATCGCGATCCGGACGGGGAGGCCGAGGGTGGACGCGAGCACGGCGAAACCGGCGACGAACTGCTCCTCGGTTCCCCGGCCCGTGCGCGTCAGGAACGCGTCCAGGAGCGGCAACGAGTGGCCTGGCGGCGCCGTCGGGTCGAGCGAGTACTCCTCGGCGAGGTGGTTCGCCAGGCGGCGTGCTCGTTCGACGTCGCTCCGGGCGTTCGTCGTGATGGCCGAGGCGAGATCGCCGATCGATCCGGGGATCGGGACGACGGAGGCCGACGCCGACGCCGGCGACTCCGCCCCGTCGGGAGCGGTCAGCGGCTCGTCGTCGAGCTCGGTGACGATCCTGACCGGAACGCCGGCGGTCGGTTCGTCGAGGAGGAGGAACGAACTGCCCGACTCGTCGGTCGCCACGCGGGCGTCGACGTCGCGCACCGTTCCCGTGACCGGCAGCCACGGATCGGTCAGCGCCGTGAGCGCGATCGCGACCTCGCGTCCGCGTCCCTCCCCGACGGACCCGCCCTCGCCGACGGCGCGGAAGTCGTCGCCCGCCGACCAACTCAGGCCGTCGTAGGTGTCGAGATGGACCAGGGTCCAGGTCGCCGGCGTCTCGAGATCGCTGCGGAAGATCTCGAGGCGGGGTTCCATCGCCTGCCACGCCGCCACCTGCTCGAGCGGTGACGTGATGGCGATCGCCTCGGTGTCGGTGGTCGGTGCCTGGCGCGGATCGAATCGCGGATCGAGTTCGAACACCACGGACGATGCTGCCAGTGCGGCCACGACCCCCGCCGCCGCCACCGTCCGCGCGGTGGTCGCCGGAGCAGCCGTGGTCGCGGCCAGGATCGCGGCGCCGCCCGCGGCCACACCGACCACGACGAGCACCGACGGGGGTCCCGCCGGCGCAGCGGCGAGACCGGCGGTCACGAGGATCGCGAGTGGGCCTGCCAGGGCGGCGACACCTCGGCCCCGCACCGCGAGATCGGCCGACAGGATGCAGGCCGCGCCACAGGCCGCGGCGAGCGGCACCACCGCGGTGGGGCTGGTGGGTGTCGGCCAACTCGTCGACAGGAGCTCGCCGAGCCCCGACGCCATCCCGGCCCACGCGTCGGCCGGGACCGCCCCGCCGAGGAGCCCGGCCTGCGCGAGGGCGCACGCGGCGATCACAGCGGCGGCGGCGGGATACCGGATCCAGGCCCGCCGTCGTGCCGCCACGAGCCACGAGACGCCGGCGCATGCCGTGATCAGCGGGAGGTGCCAGGCGGGCAGCTCGCCGTCGAAGGCTCGCGAGGCGGCCGTGGAGGCGACGGTCGACGTCGCTGTGGCGATCGCCACGCGGCTCGCGACGATGCGTCGGCCCTGGGTCATCGCCACGGCAGGGCCCCGCTGCGCCACAGGACGGCGAAATCGGCGGCACTCGACACGAACGCGGCGCTGCCGTCGGGTCGCCGGTCCACTCCGCGGTGGGCGACGTGATCGCCGACCAGCACGCTCCGGAGCACGCCGGCTCGGCCGACGTCGCGGCCGAGCGGCTCGCGCAGCCGCGACCATCCGGGAGCCACCAGGATCGTGGCGTCGACGGTGCCGCCGCCCCCGAGGTGCAGGAGATGTGCTGCGACCGCGTGTTGGGGTGGAACCTGGTGAACACGCGCGAACAGGTCGAGCGCCGCTTCACGATGAGGGACCGGTCCGCGTGCGCCCGGTGCCGAGGGGCAGTTGGTCCGGGCGATGACGTCGTAGCGTTGGTCCATCGCGTCGCACACCAGACTGCAGGCGATCTCGACGGCTTCCTCGAACGGCCCGTCGGGCCCGAGGGCCGAGTCACAGTCCAGCACCACGGCGATCCGGTGTTGCCGGGTCTCCAGGTGTTCTCGGACCATCAGCTGACCGAGCCGCGCTGCCGTGGGCCAGTGCACCAGGCGGTCGTCGTCACCCGGGACGTACTCCCGCAACGTGCGGAACTCCGCGAGCGGGTCGTTCGCGGATCGGACGAACGCACGCCATCCGACCGGCCGTTCCGTCGTGGAGGCCAGCACGCGGAGGGAGTGGATCCGCGGGTGGACGAGCACGTGGTCGACGAGTTCGTGCACCACGTCGCGCCGCACGAGTGCCAGCGGGTCGTGGCGGACCTCGAGCACGGGACCCAGGAGGTGTTCGCCACGTCGGTCGGCCCGCACGCGCTGCTCGGCGACCGTGGTGCCGTCGGCGCTCACGCCGACGAGGTGCAACGGTGCGACGGCCACCCCGCCGAACTGATCGACCAGCGTGAGATCGGCGATCGCACGGGCCGGCTCGATGCTCAGCTCGTACCGGAAGGTGCTGTCGCGAGCGACCAGCGGTGGAACGTTCGTACGTTCGAGGCCGAGCTCACTCCGGACGCCCGGCCAGGCGCGTGCCGCGACGACCAGGAGCAGCGTCACGCCGCCGAGCACGACGAGTTCGAGATACCGCAGGAGCGCCCCGACGACGACGACCGTGACCGCTCCCGCTGCGAGCGCGACCGCTCGGTCGGTGAACGACGCTCGCGCGTGTTGATCGTGGTTCACACGCCGTCGCCGTGTCGCGGGACGGGTACCACACCGAGCAGATCGTCGATCACGCCGTCCGTGGTGCGACCCTCGATCTCCGCCTGAGGGGTCAGGCCCACGCGGTGCGAGAAGACGGCCACGGCGAGCGCCTTCACGTCGTCGGGCGTCGCGTAGGCCCGGCCTGCTGCGAGCGCACGGCACTTCGCGACCGCGAGGAGCATCATCGCGCCGCGCGTGCTCACGCCGAACCGCAGGTCGCCGTGGTGGCGGGTGGCTTCGGCCAGTTCGAGGACGTAGTCGATGAGGGCATCGGCGACCATCACCCGGTCGGCCAGCTGCGAGAGCCGGTCGAACTGGTCGAGCGACATGACCGACGGCACCGACAGGGAGCGATCCTGCTGGCCGGTCGCGAGCACCTCGTGCTCCGCGGTCCGGTCGGCGTACCCGAGTGAGAGGCGCATGGCGAACCGGTCGAGCTGGACCTCCGGCAGGGGATACGTGCCCTGGTACTCGAGGGGGTTCTGGGTGGCCACCACCATGAACGGCTCGGGAACGCGCCGGGTCGTGCCGCTCGTGGTGACCTGGCGTTCCTCCATCACCTCCAGGAGCGCGGACTGGGTCTTCGGCGAGGCGCGGTTGATCTCGTCGGCGAGGAGCACGTTGCAGAACACCGGTCCGGGGCGGAACTGGAACTCCTGGGCACCCGGGTGGTACACGCTGACGCCCGTGACGTCGGACGGCAGGAGGTCCGGGGTGAACTGCACGCGCTTGACGACCCCTCCGGTGGCGCGCGCCAGTGCCTTGGCGAGTGTCGTCTTGCCGGTGCCAGGCCGGTCCTCGATCAGCAGATGCCCCCGAGCCGCCATGCAGCAGATGGCGAGGGTCACCTGGTCTCGTTTGCCGCGGACGGCCTGGCCGACCGCGTCGACCAGTCGTCCGAACGCCACCGTTCCCACCTCGCGCTCGCTGGGGGACAAGGGTTCGGTCACGGTGGGTCTCCTGGCGTCGGGTCGGGCGGGGTGGTGTCCGGCGGCGTGGTGTCCGGCGGCGTGGTGTCGGGCGGCGTGGTGGTGTCGGGCGGGGTGGAGTCGGAGACGGCGACGGCGAGCGTCGCCGACGCCCGACCTCCGGAGGCGTCCTCGATGGTGTATCGGATGAGAGCTGTTCCTCGGAAACCGGACGAGGGGGTGAACCGCAGCCGTGTGCCCTCCACGGTCACGGTGCCGACGTCGGTGCTGGCGGCGACGATCACCAGTGCGGACCGCGGTCCGTCGGGATCCTGGTCGTTGGCCACGACCTCGGTGAGGCTCGAGACGGCGAAGGCGAGGTCGAGCGAGTCGTTGTCGTCCGCGGCGATCGGTGGTCGGTTGGTGAACTGGACCGACACGGAGGCCCGGACACGTGCCTCGCCGTCGTCGGCGAGATACGTGAAGGTCACGGTGTCCCCGGCGGCCTGCGAGCCGTCGAGGGTCAGGGTGACGCGGCGACCGTCGTGGGTGACGCCCACGACGCCCGATCCGGTCGCGGTCGAGACCTCCGCCACCGAGAGTGGATCGCCGTTGGGGTCGGTGTCGTTCGCCAGCACCTCGACGACCACCGTCGACGTGCCGGTCGGGACCGCCGCCTGGTCGTTGCGCGGCACGGGGGGCGAGTTGCCCACGGTCACCACCACGGTGGCGGTGGCGTCGAGACCGCCAGGATCGGCGATCCGGTATCGGAACGACCCACGACCGACGAACCCCGTGGTCGGCGTGAAGGTCACCGACTGGCCGGTGAGGGACACCGTGCCGCCCACGGCGTCCGTCACCGCGACCACTCGGAGGTCGTCACCGTCGACGTCGGTGTCGTTCACCAGCGGGTCGATGGTGACGGCGGCGTTGCGGAGCGTGGTGACGGCGTCGTCGACCGCCCGTGGCGCCGCGTTGATGGTGATCGAGACCGAGCGGGTCACGACGTCGTCGCACGAGGTGGTGACCCGGTAGGTGAAGCCGCCGGTGCCGCTGTAGCCGTCGGTGGGCGTGAACAGCGCCGTGGCCGAGGTGCCGTTGCCGAGCCGGGTCGTGCCGTTCGTGGTGTCGACGACCTCGAGCTCCCAACCGACCGGCAGGTCGGGCGGATCGAGCAACTCGACCTCGACCGGGGTCTCGAACGCCGTCCGGGTGACGATCTGACCGGCGGGCGGCGCGGCCGGACACCTGGTGATCGTCGCCGTGAGCCGGCCCGTCGAGGTCAGGCCCTGCGGGTCTCGCACGGAGTAGTCGACCGTCATGGTGCCCGAGAAGGTGCGCGTCGGCGTGACGGCCAGAGCGTTCGAGCTGACGACGACGCGCGCCGCGCCGGCCGGGGCGACGGCGCCCACGTCGACGATCGTCAGCTGTCCGCCCTCCGGATCGGTGTCGTTGGCGAGCACGTCGACCGTGAACGGCACGGCGAGCGACGTCGCCACGTCGTTGCGGGCGTTCGGTGCCGTGTTCGGCGGCGCCTCGACGATCACCGTCACCGACCCGACCGCCGTCCGGCCGTCGCGGTCGGCCACCGTGTAGGTGAAGCTGGTCCGCCCGACGGCCGAGCCGGCGGCGATCTCGACCGTGGCCTGGCCGGGGACCCGCCGGACCGAGAGGCCGCTGAGCGCTGGCGTGGGTGTGCCGATCGACTGCAGCACGAGCGGGGCGGCGGAGTCGGGGTCGGAGTCGTTGGTGAGCGGTGCGACCGTCGTCCTCGTCCCGGTGGTGAGCACGACGAGGTCGTCGGTGGCGATGGGGGGCACCGTCGGGCGAGCTGCGACGTTCACCGTGACCTGGGCCGTCGCCGGTGCCCCGGACGGATCGGTGACGGTGTAGGAGAAGGTGGCCACGCCGCTCTGGTCCGTGGCGGGCGTGAAGCGGAGCAGGCGGCCGGAGCGGTCGACGCGGCCCCAGCCGGGTTGGCCGAACTCGCTGATCTGCAGCGGATCGCGGTCGGGATCGGTGTCGTTGGCGAGCACGTCGATCTCGATCGCCGTGTTGAACGTCGTCTCGACGAGGTCGCCGACCGCGATCGGTGGTGCATTCGTCACCGGGCGGGATTCGACGACGAAGGTGACGCGTGCGGACGCCCGGCGCTGCTGCGGATCCTGGATGGTGTACCCGACCGTGAACTGACCGACCTCGCCGGGGGGAGGGACGAAGCGCATCACGTCGAAGGAGTCGACCGTCACCGTGCCGCGGCCGACCGTGGGCTGGCCCACGATCGCGATCGGTTGGCCCTCGGGGTGGCGATCGTTCGCCAGCGGTCGCACGACGAGGGTCTCGTCGACGTATCCGACGACGTTGTCGTCGTTCGCGACGGGGCCGGACTCGAGCGCCGGCACCACCTCCACGATGACGACTGCGGAGGCGCTTCGTCCGGCCGCGTTGGCCACCGTGTAGGCGAACCGTGTCGTGCCGACGAACCCGGCTGTCGGCGTGAACTGGATCGCCGTCGGGCTGACGCGTGCCACCACGCCGGCCGTGCTCGGCGGGTCCGCGACCTCGGAGATCACCAGCTGCTGTCCCGACGGGTCGACGTCGTTGGCGACCAGGTCGATGACGACGGGCCGAGACGCCGACACCGCTCGGTCGTCGTTCGCGATCGGCGGGTCGGGTTCGGGTGATTCGACGAACAGCGACACCGTGGCGTTCGCGCGGAGTCCGGTGGCGTCGACCAGGGCGTAGGTGAACTTCACGAGGCCGGTGGCCTCCTCGGACGCGACGACGCTGAGCGCGCCGTCCGAGGTGACCGACAGGCGCAGTCCGGCGACCTCCGGGGCCTCGGCCACCCGGATCCGGTCCCCGTCGGGGTCGTCGTCGTTGGCCAGGACGTCGAGTCGCGTCGGGACGTCGGCGAGGACCACGAAGCGGTCGTCGCGAGCGGTCGGTGCCCGGTTCTGGTTGACGTCGGCGACGACGATCTCCACGCGGCCGGTCGCCGTGCCGCCGTAGCCGTCCCGCACCTCGTAGGTGAACGACTCCACTCCGGAGAATCCGGGTCTGGGGACGTATCGGATCGCCTCCGCGTCGACGATCGAGGCGGTGCCGTTGCGCCCGGCGGCGACCTGGGTGACGACCAGGGGGTCGCCCTCCGCGTCGATGTCGTTGGCGAGCACCGGCACCGTCACGCCCGCGCCCTCGGTGGTCGAGGCGGCATCGTCGGTCGCCGTCGGTGCGGTGTTGCGCTCGGAGCCGAGGACGTCGACCACCACCTCGGCGTCGTCGTGCAGGCCGAAGGGGTCGACGATCCGGTAGCTGAAGCGCACGGTGCGGTCGTTGGTGTCGTCGGGGGGCTCGAAGCGCACCAATGTCCGCTCGACCACGGTGGCCGTGCCGTCCGACGCCGGTGGCGGCGACACCGACTCCACGGCGAGCGTGTCCTGGTCGGGGTCCACGTCGTTGGCCAGGACCGCGATGCTCACCGCACGCCCGGCGCGGGTGACGACCCGGTCGTCGCCGGCGACCGGGGCGTCGTTGCGGCCGTCGTCGTCGGACAGGGGTGCCGGCTCGCCACCCGGGACCTGGCTCTCCACCTCGGCGTTCTCGTCGAGGGCTCCCAGACCGTCGTCGCTGATGCTACCGGTCAGATCGAGCACGACGGTTCGTCGCGAGAGCTTGTCGAGCTCCTGGGTGGTGCCGCCGACGCCGACGGTGGTCGCGTAGCGCGATCCCGGATCGTCGACGAGCACGCCGGCCGGCAGCGCGACGAACCGGACCGGCCGCCCGCTGGGCTCACGCCGTTCGACCGAGGTGATCGTGGACGCCGTCAGGTCCACCACGACGAGCGGTCCGCCCGGCACCGCGAGCAGCAGGCGCTGCTCGGCGATCAGGGCCTCGATACCCACGGCGGCCACGTCGAAGACGCCGGGTACCTCGGTGACCTCGTCGGCGGGACCGAGGCAGCGCACGGCATCGGGGACGATCACCACCAGGCAGCCGGCACCAGACCCGGAGGCCACCAGGGCCGGTCCGCCCACGAGGCCACCCGGCAGTGTCCGACTCCTCGCGGTGGCCAGCTCCACGACGACGTTCCCGGCCGCGGCCACCGGCGCACCGTCGACGATCGCCAGCGACGAGAACGGCCCGGGGACACCCGCCCCGACCTCCCGGGCGTCGCCGTCGGCGATGCGGTACGCGACGGTCCCGTCGGCGGCCAACCCCCAGAGGACGCCGTCCCGATCGACGACGACGGTGCCGAGATCCGGTGGCAGTCCGAACACCTCGGCGGCGGTGCCGTTCTCTCCGATGCGCTGTGCGGTGGCCGCACGACGGTCGACCAGGAGGGCGCCGGACCCCGCCGCCAGCAGCGAGGGCAGGTCGTCGCGGTCGAGGACCGGCGCCTGGAGCCGGTCGAGCTCTCGTCCGGCGCGGCGGTCGATCACCACCACGACCCCGCGCTCGCGTTCGTGCACCAGCACCACGTCCCGGAGTTCGACGACGTCGAAGCTGCTGGGCTCGGCATCGATCTGCACCGCGAGACCCGGTCGCGTGGCCCCGGGCGAGGCCAGCACGATGCGACCGTTCTGCTCGGCGGACAGCCACGCGTCCGCTCGACCCGTCTCGACCACCGTCGCGGTGCGGTCCTCCCACCGGAACACCGCCCACAGCGACGACACCAGCGCCAGCGTGGCCAATGCGCCGCCGAGCACCCGCCGCCCGACCTGCCGTCGCGGGGCGGTGCGCCGAGGGCGGCGCCGCGGGTCAGCATCGCGCGACGCGCTCCCGGCACGGCGGTTCGTCGCCGTCCGGCCGGGCAGCGGGACGGCGACCGAGGACACGACGTCAATATAGAAGCGGTCCCAGAATGCCACCCAAGCAGGCCGGACGACTCACTTTTCGGTGACTTCCCGTGGTTTCGTCCACGCCCTCCGTGAACCTTCTCAAGCTTCGGGGGATGTCCTTGTCTCCCTCGCGAGCGACCCGTAGGGTTCTCTCATGTTCTGGCGGAACGAGCATTTTTCTCACGCGTCGGCGGACCGTTCGGCACCTGCACCCGCACCGCGCGGGCGTCTGGCCCGGCGCCTGCTGTCCACCCTGGTGGCGACGGCCGTCGCCCTCCCGCTGTTCGCCGTGCTCCAGCCGGTCACGCCGGCCGCCGCAGACGCCGGCCCCCTGGCGCCCGCAGACACCGAGGTGACCTACAAGGAGTACTGGGTCCCCCACACGCAGTTCAGCGGCTCGTGCTCGTCGCCCGTCGTCGCCACGGGATATTGGTACGTCGAGCCGGCACCGTGCGTGAAGACGCTCACGTTCAACATCCCCGACAACGTGTCCGGTGCCCTCCGCGCCGAGATCTACCTCGACCTCTGGCGCAACCGCGACGTGCCCCGCATCCGCTTCCGTCTCAACGGCGGCCTGCTGCGTGATCCCGAGATCGGCGCCGACTGGGGCCGCACGCCCTACCTCGGCGAGATCCCGCTGAGCGAACTCCGCCAGGGTGCCAACACCATCGAGCTGTCGGCCATCGCGCAGGTGCACGTGCACGACATCGCGATCCGCGTCTACCACGACCCGACCCATCCGCTCGTCGCCGGTCCCGGCTCGGACGTCACCCCGCCCACCGGCGCGCTGACCTCCGTGGTCGCCAGCAACGGCACGTTCTCCCCGGCGACCGGAGGCACGCTCAACGTCGACAACGACACGCTGACGTTCACCGCGACGGCGTCCGACGCCCGCTACGTCGACTTCATCGGCTACTACGACGGCTACGACATCGACGCCGACGGCGAGACCACCGAGTGGCAGGCGACCGGTCGCAACAACTGGTTCCCGGGTGGCCGTTCTGCGCAGACGAGTGGTGGTCTGATCAACCACATCGGCACCGACGCCACGGCTCCCTACTCGGTGACCTGGCAGCTGCCGCACGTGCGCAATCAGGAGGGCGTCCGCTTCAAGGTGCGCATCGTCGACGCCGCGGGCAACGTGCGGGAAGCCGCCGGCGGCCAGTCGGCACCGTTCACGCTCTCCCGGAGCGACACCGTCGAGTACTACACGATCGACGACTTCCAGGACGCGGTGCTCCATCACGACGGGCTCTACCCCAACGACACGGTCCGCACGATCGAACTCCCCGACATGACCGGGGTCATCTCGGCCCGTCTGCTGGGCAACTTCTGGAACAACCCGTTCATCCAGCTGAACGGCCAGCCCCAGTTCCGAGCGTTCCCGACGGGGGCCGACCAGTGGCGGATGTCGAACGTCGTGCTCGACATCTCGCAGCTCGGCGCCGGCGACAACGTCATCAAGTACAGCTATTCCGGCAACGGCTTCGGCGAGTTCGTCGAGAACCCCGGCCCGATGATCGTGCTCCGACGTCGTGTCGCATCACCGGTGCCGGCGTCGATCTTCACGCAGACCACCACGGCCACCGTCACCGACGGCTCGGCCACCACGTTGCGCGTGGTGGCCGCCGGCTCGCCGCTCGTCACGTATCAGTGGTTCCGCGACGGTCAGCCCATCGAGGGCGCGACGCAGAGCTCGTACGTCACCCCGCGGCTCGACTCGACCGACGCCGGCAGTGTGTTCACGGTGCAGGTGTCCAACCGCTGGGGCTCGGCCACCTCGACGCCCATCCCGGTGGTGGTGCGGCCGTCGGACCCGTGGTGGAACGCGCAGTGGCCGTATCGGTTCGAGATGAACGTCGGCGCGGGCGGTGTGGCCCGCACGGACAAGATCGTCGACCTCGACGTGAACTTCACGACCTTCCTCGAGAGCATCGGCGAAGGCGGGCGTTTCGACCCCGACACGATCCGCCTGGTCGAGGTCGATGCCAACGGTGCCGTGCTCGACGACGACATCGCCTACCAGTTCGACGGCGCCACGTCCTACCAGGCCGACACGAATGCGCGTGGCACGCTGGTCTTCATGATGGCCGGCACGACCGCCGCGTCGGCCAGCCGCCGGTTCCACGTCTACTTCGCCAAGACCGAATCCGGCATCGGACCGTTCCCGCAGCCCTTCCCGCTGTCGGTGGTCGACAACGTCTTCGACGAGGGCCAGAACAGCTTCAAGATCGAGACCCCCACGCACACGTGGTACTACCACAAGCAGGGCGCCGGCTTCTCGAGCCTCATCGACGTGCAGGGCCTGGAGTGGCTCGGGTACCGGCCGAACGTCGCCGGGTCGGGCGGCACGTTCCGCGGCGTGCCGAACTCGATCTTCCCCGACGGGCAGTTCCACCCGGGTGCCCTCGGCTCCACGACCACGTTGGTGAGCTCCGGTCCGCTCAAGGCGACCCTCCGGTCGACCACGCTCGACGGCGAGTGGGTGATCCAGTGGGACATCTACCTGACGTACGCCAAGGCCACCTTCCTCCGGGCGCCCAAGGCGTACTGGTTCCTGTACGAGGGTACGCCGGGTGGTTCGCTGCAGACGAACGGCAACGACATCGTCGTCAGGTCGAACGGCGTGCAGAACAGCGCCGGCGCGTCGTGGCAGGCCGACATCACGGGTGACGAGTGGGTGTACGTCGGCGACGTCGCCCGCAACCGCTCGTTCTTCGTGGCCCAGCTCGAGCCCGACAACACCATCGACTCGTACCGCCCGATGGAGGGCAACATGACGGTGCTCGGCTTCGGTCGCCGCACCAACGAGCCACAGCTGCGTGCCACGCCGAACACGTTCTTCGTCGGTCTGATCGACACCACGAGCCATGGCACCGCGAAGGGCCTGATCGACGATCGCTACAAGCCGCTGGACGTCGCGCCGGGTCTGATCGAGCGCCAGACGGGGGCCGCGCTGCCGGGCGAGCCGACCGAGGTGGTCGCCGAGGCCGCCGACGGCTCGGCCGTCGTGAGCTGGACGCCGCCGGTGATCACCGGTGGTCGGCTCGTGACGAGCTACGTCGTGACCCCGTCCATCGGGTCGCCGACCGTGGTCGACGGCACCGTGACCGAGGCCGTCGTGACGGGCCTCACCAACGAGGTGCCCGTCACCTTCACGGTCCGCGCCGTCAACTCCGTCGGTGAAGGCCCCGACTCCCTGCCGAGCAACGAGGTGACGCCGTCGGCGAACCTCGGTCTCGCGTCGGACGACTTCAACAGCCGCACACTGCGGTCGGACTGGACGATCGTGGACCCCCAGGGGGACACGCAGGTGCTGACCACCGGCAACGAGCTCGTGCTCCGCGTCGCCGGCGGCCGGTCGCACGACCTGTTCACCAACGCGATCCTCGCGCCGCAGGTGCTGCAGAACTCCGAGGACGTCGACTTCCAGACGGTGCTCAAGTTCGAGAACGCGCCCACGCAGGTGTTCCAGATGCAGGGCTTCGTCGCCAAGGAGGACGATCGGAACATCGCCCGCTTCGACATGCTGTTCGCGCCGGCCGCCGGATACCCGAACGGCGTGCTGAAGGTCGCCGCGACGACGATCGTGAACGGCGTGGGTGAGCTGCGCCTCGAGGCGCTGGTGCCGGGCGGTCAGACCCGGTACCTGCGGATCACCCGGGTCGGCGACGTCTGGACGCTCGAGTCGTCCGTCGCCGGCGAGGTCTGGGTGCCGGCGGGCCAGTTCGAGCAGCCGTTCGACATCTCCCAGGTCGGCGTGTTCGCCGGCAACCACGCCAACGACCCGCGCACGTCGCCGCAGTTCATCAGCCGGTTGGACTACATCTTCAACACCGCCTACCCGATCGACCCCGAGGACGCCGTGGTGGACACGGAGCCCGTGATCATGTCCGACGTCGTCGCGAGCCCGAGCGAATCGCGCTTCGCCGTGTCGCTGCGCACCGATCAGCTCGCGAGCGTGGTGGTGGACTACGGCCTGACGCCTGCCTACGAACTGGGCACCACGACGCCGACCGCCGTCGACACGTCGCACCGGGCGGTCATCGCCGGTCTGCAGCCGTCGACCCAGTACTACTACCGGGTCCGCGCGGCCGACCTGCGCGGCACCACCGCGGAGCTCGCCGATCAGACCATCACGACGCTCGCCCCCGGGCTCGGCAGTGCGGTCGTCGACCTCTGGTACGGCGCCTCGCAGTCGTTCGGCTTCATCGGGCAGCCGCAGAAGTGGGTCAACATCCTCGGCAACGTCGCCGATGTCGACGGCATCGCCGTCGCCTCGTTCTCCTTGAACGGCGGCGCCTCGGAGTTCCTCCAGGTCGGTGCGGACGACCGTCGCCTCGTCGGCACGGGCGACTTCAACGTCGAGATCGCCGCCACCCGCCTGCTCCGTGGCCTGAACACGCTGACGATCACGTTCGTCGACCTCTACGGTGCGACGACGACGCAGTCGGTCGAGATCCTCGCCGAGCAGGGTCGTCAGTGGCCGTTGCCCTACAGCATCGACTGGGACCAGGTGACCGACCTCACCGACGTCGCCCAAGTGGTCGACGGCCACTGGCGGGTCGAGAACGGCCAACTCCGGACGGTGGACATCGGCTACGACCGTCTCGTCGCGGTCGGCGACCTCGACTGGACCGACTACGAGCTGACGGTGCCGATCACGCCCCACTCGAAGGACGACTCCGGCTACGAGTTCCCCTCGTCCGGTCCGGCGATCGGCCTCCTGCTCCGCTGGCCCGGTCACTACCAGGTCGACGATCGTCAGCCTCGCTGGGGGTACGCGCCGCTCGGTGCGCTCGGCTGGTACCGGTTCCAGACCAACGGCACCAACAAGCTCGTCCTGAGCGACGGCGACGGCCTCAACGACGTCAGCGGTCCCAACACCTTCCAGCTGCAGTTCGGCACGACGTACGTCTTCAAGATGCGCGTCCAGACGATCACGACCGGAGCGAACCCCGGCCACCAGTACACCCTGTCGGTGTGGCAGCAGGGCCAGCCGGAGCAGAGCGGTGTGACGATCTCGAGCCTGCAGCCGCTGACCGGCGTGCAGAGCGGTTCGGCGCTGCTCGTGGCCCACCACATCGACGCCAGCTTCGGCGACATCTCGGTCACGCGCATCAACAGCGCGATCAAGCCGACGATCTCGCCCGCCGGCGGCATCTACACGGCCGGCCAGACGATCTCGATCACCTCGCCGGACCCGACCGCCACGATCTACTACACCGTCGACGGCTCCGAGCCGACGACGTCGTCGAAGCAGTACACCGGCCCGTTCGTGTTGAACGTCGACGCGACCATCAAGGCGATGACCGTCCGGCCCGGCGTCGACGTCTCGAGCGTGACCACGGAGTCGTACTTCATCCGGAAGTCGACCCCGATCCGCTCGGATGCGTTCTCGTCGGGTGTGGTCGACACCTCGGTGTGGACGCTGCTCGACCCGCAGGACGATGCGCTCTCGTTCTTCTCCCGCACCACCACGGACGCACGTCTCAACCTCTTCGTCCCCGCAGGCCGGTCGCACGACCTGTTCGACACCCGGCTGCTCGCGCCACGGCTGCTCCAGGCCGCGCCGAACAGCGATTTCGAGATCGAAGCAAAGTTCCAGGGCACCTACTCGGGCACGTTCACGATGCAGGGCCTGATCGCCCAGCAGACGTTCAAGGACTTCGTCCGGGTCGACGTGTACCGCACCGGCTCCCAGCGCCGGCTGTACGCCGCGACGTTCGTGAACGGTGTCGCGACGACGCGCCTCGACGTCGCCGTGCCGATCGGCACCACCAGCTTCCCCGACGTCCACCTCCGGTTGCGTCGCCAGGGCAGCACGTTCACGGTCCTCTGGTCGGCGGACGGCCAGACCTGGACCTCGGCGGGCAGCTTCTCGCACCCGATGGTCGTGTCGGCGGTCGGTCCGTGGGTGGGGAGCCACTCGGGCAATGGCAGCACCTCGCAGGGCATGACCGCGATCATCGACCACTTCACGAACGTGGCGGCGCCGATCGTCGGCGAGGACGCGAACCTCCCGGCCAACCTGGCGCCCGCCGTGAACGCCGGTCCGGATCTGTCGACCGTCGTCGGTGCGTCGCCGTCGCTGCTGATCGTCGCCAACGCGAGCGACGACCAGCTCGCCACGAGTGCACTGACCTACACCTGGTCGAAGCTGGCGGGTCCTGGCAACGTGATCTTCGGGTCCACCGTCTTCCCGGGCTCCACCGGTGTGCGCGCCGGCGTGGCCTTCGACTTCCCCGGCACGTACGAGCTGCAGCTCTGCGCGTCGGACGGCACGCTCCAGACGTGCGATCCGTTCCGCGTGATCGTCGGACCGAACCCGACGGCGCCGATCGTCGACGCCGGCCGTGGGAGCCGCATCACGGTCGCACAGTCGGCGCGCCTCGAGGGTGAGGTCACCGACGACGGCCTGCCGTCACCGTTCACCCTGCAGTGGTCGCAGGTCGGCGGACCGTCGGGCGCGGTGATCGCATCGCCGACGGCGCTCGCCACCGACGTCACGTTCACCCAGCGCGGCACGTATCTCTTCGAGTTGCGAGCCGACGACGGCGCCTATGTCACGAACGACTTCGTCGAGGTGACCGTCGTCGACGGCCGCTCGTCGGATGGCCTGCTCGCGATGTGGGACTTCAACGACGGCAGCGGCACGGTGATCCACGACGTGTCGGGGGTCGGCGATCCGCTCGACCTGCACATCAGCACGCCGTCCCGCGTGGCCTGGGGCCGCACCGGGTTGACGATCAACCAGGAGGTGGAGATCGCGTCGCACGAACCTGCGTCGAAGGTCTCCTCCGAGATCGTGGCGTCGGGTGAGTACACCTTCGAGGCCTGGGTCCGCCCGGCGAGCCTCAACCAGTACGGCCCCGCCCGACTGGTGAGCATCTCGTCGAGCTCGACGGCCCGCAACTTCACCCTCGGCCAGGGCTCCGGTGACTTCCTCACCGGCAACGTGCTCGACGTCCGCACCCGGTCGACCGGAACGGGTCCGAACGGCACCCCGTCGATCGAGACCGAGCGCGAGCTCACCGCCGGGCTGACCCACATCGTGGTCAGCCGCAGCGCGACGGGTGCGGTGACCGTGTGGGCCAACGGCGTGCAGATCGGCGACGGCACCTTCAGCGGCACGCTGAACTGGGACCTCTCCATGCCCTTCACCCTCGCCAACGAGTACGGCGGTGGCCGTCCGTGGCTCGGCGAGTTCCGGCTCGTCGCGGTCTACGACCGTGCCTTCACGCCGGCCGACGTGGCGAGCCACTTCCAGCACGGCGCCACCGTCATCGCGCCCAACGAGGCACCGGTCGTCGACGCCGGCGCCGACGCCGAGGTGCTGTTCCCGCTCTCGGCCTCGCTGAATGGCACGGCGACCGACGACGGACGCCCGTCGCGCACGGGCCTGCTGACCCAGTGGTCGCTCGTGTCGGGTCCGGGCACGGTCACCTTCGGCAACGTCTATGCGTTGCAGACGACGGCCACCTTCAGCGCCGTCGGCACCTACGAGCTGGCGCTGACGGCCGACGACGGCGAGGCCACCACGGTCGACACCGTGGTGATCACCGTGACCCCGCAGCCGCCGAACGTGGCACCGGTCGTCCAGGCGGGCCCCGACCTCGTGGCCATCCTCGGCACGCCGCGGAGTCTCGATGCCACCGTCACGGACGACGGACTGCCGATCCCGCCACAGGCGTTCACCGTGGCGTGGTCGATGACGAGTGGGCCGGGATCGGTCACCTTCGCCGACCCGACGGCGATCGACACGTCGGTGTCCTTCGGCGACGCGGGGACGTACGTCCTCCGGCTCACCGCCGACGACGGCGGCGACACCTCGTTCGACGAGGTCACGGTCGTCGTGAAGCGTCCTGCTCGCATCGAGACCGGCATCGTCGGCCTCTGGGACTTCCAGGTCGGTGCGGGTGCGACGATCCCCGATGTGAGTGGCGTCGGCACGCCGCTCGATCTCGTGGTGCGGCAGCCCGGCAACGTCACCTGGACCTCGACGGGTCTCAGGGTCGACAGCCCGACGGTCATCTCCAGCTCGACCAACGCGTCGAAGCTGATCGCTGCGGCCAAGGCGAACAACGAGTTCACCGTCGAGCTCTGGGTCGATCCGGCCCAGCTCGAGCCTGCGGAACAGGGTCGGATCTTCAGCATCGCTGGCAACTCGAACACCTGGAACGTCGCCTTCGGTCAGGGCTTCTTCACGGGCTTCGACACCGACGTGTACCGCGCCCGGATCGGGACGACCAACACGACCCAGCCGTTCCTGGCGACGGGGATGCCGAACGCCGACCTGGCCCACGTCGTGATCACCCGGCGCGCCGACGGCCAGATCAAGCTGTTCGTGAACGGTGTGGAGCGCCACTCCGTCAACACGCTCGGCACGCTGTCCAACTGGGCCGAGTACCCCATGTACCTGGCCAACGAGTCGGGGGCCAACCGGCCGTGGCTCGGCGAGTACCGCCTGGTGGCGTTCTACGGTCGCCAGCTCTCGGTCGGCGAGGTCACGCAGAACTTCCTGGCGGGCCCTGAGGCGAACGCCCGACCGACGGTGTCCGTCGGCCCCGACGCCACCGTGGAGGTCGGCACCTCGCTCTCGATCGACGCCACGGTGACGGACGACGGTCTGCCCGACCCGCCCGCATCGTTCACGACGTCGTGGCGAGTGGTGTCGGCACCTGCGGCGCCCGGCTTCAGCTCGACCACCTCACCCGACACCACGGTGACGTTCCCGGTGGTGGGCACCTACGTGCTCGCACTCGACGCCTCGGACGGCACGCTCACGGGCACTGATCAGATCGTCGTCACCGTCGCGGCCAACGCCGCCCCGACGGTGTCGGCCGGCTCCGATCAGCTCGTCGAGCACGGCACGACGATCTCGTTGAGCGGCACCGTCGGCGACGACGGACTCCCCGCCGCCTCGACGGTGACCTCGGGCTGGACGCTCGTGTCGGGCCCCGGGACCGCGACGTTCGCGAACCCTGCCGCACCGTCGACCACGGTCGTCGTCTCGGCGCCCGGCGAGTACACCTTCCGCCTCTCGGCCTCGGACACGGTGCTCTCGGCATCCGACGAGGTGGTCGTGGAGTCGGTCGTCAACCTCGCACCCGTGGTCGATGCCGGTGCCGGCAGTTCGGTCGCCGTCAACCGCGCCGCCACGGTGTCGGGCACGGTGAGCGACGACGGCCTGCCCGTCGGCTCGTCGGTGTCGGTCGCGTGGTTCCAGGAGAGCGGTCCTGGCACGGCGACCTTCTCGGCGCCCACCGCATCGACGAGTCAGGTGTCGTTCACCGCCGTGGGCGAGTACGTGTTGCGGATGGAGGCATCCGACGGCGTGCTGACCTCCTCGGACACGGTGTCCGTCACGGTCACCGAGGCGTTGGTGCCCAATGCCCCGGTGATGTTCCCGGCCAACGGCAGCTTCGTGCAGTCGGTGGTGGTGCGGGTCCCGCCGACGCTCGCGAGCGGCGTGGTTCGCTACACCCTCGACGGCAACGATCCGACGGAGACGTCACCGGTGCTGCCCGGTTCGCTGGTGCTCACCACGTCGGCGACGGTGAAGGTGCGGGAGTTCGCCCCGAACGAGCCGCCGAGCGTGGTGGCGACCGGCGTCTACACCGTCACCCCGAGCTCGCGGGTGGCGACCGGACTCGTGGCGCTCTACCGCTTCGACGAGGCGGGTGGCACCCGCGTCCACGACGTGTCGGGTGTCGGTGTCCCGGTGGACCTCGACCTGTCGAGCGCGACCGGTGTGTCGTGGCAGGCGGGCCGACTCGGTCTGTCGGGCGGCACCTCCGCCGCGAGCGCCGGCGCGGCGACGAAGATCAACACGTCCGTCGCGACGGCGAACGAACTCACCGTCGAGGCATGGGTCACCCCGGCCGCGGTGTCGGCGGCCGTGCCGTCGACGCCTGGCCAGATCGTCAGCATCGCACACAGCCAGAACACCCGGAACTTCCAGCTCAGCCAGGGGTTCTGGAACACGTCGGCGGCCGACGTGTACGACGCTCGGTTGCGGACCACGACGAACAACACCAACACCGTCACGTCGGGTGCGACGAAGGCGCAGACGACGCTCACCCATGTCGTGTACACACGCTCGACCACCGGTGCGGTCCGCCTGTACGTGAACGGCACCCAGGTCGCCACCGGCGGTGCGTCGGGCACGCTGGCGAACTGGGACGCCACGATGGCGTTGGTGCTGGGCAACCGCACCGGCGGCGGCGGTGCGTGGAGCGGTTCGTTCCACCTGGTGTCGATCTACGGCCGAGCGCTGAGCGCGACCGAGGTCGCGACGAACTTCGCCGCCGGAGCGGAGGGATGACGGTTTCGACGGTGCCCTCCTGCCCTGTCTGTGGGGCACGGGCGGCCGGGCCGGCCGTGCTCGACTGGCGGTCGCTGCCGGTGTTCTGCAACGTGCTGATGTCCGACCGGGCAGCCGCGCTGTCGGCGCCGAGAGCGGACATCCGGCTCGTCCAGTGTCCGACGTGCACCCTCGTCCACAACGAGGCCTTCGACGAGGCCCTCGCCGCCTATGCGCCGGGGTACGAGAACGCCCTGCACCACTCGGCGGTGTTCCGGCAGTTCTCCGACGATCTCGTCGAGCGTCTCGTCCGGGAGCGCTCGCTCGGCGGCGGGCTCGTCGTCGAAGTGGGTTCGGGCGGCGGCTCGTTCCTCCGTGACCTCTGCGAGCGCGCAGGCGCACGGGGGATCGGCTTCGATCCGAGCCGCCCGGCCGACGAGGACGACGGTCGCGTCCAACTCCGCGCGCAGCCGTTCCCGGCCGACGGGGCGCTCGACGCCGACCTCATCGTCTCACGCCACGTCTTCGAGCATCTCCCGCAGCCGGTGGTGGTGATGGCCGCGATCGCCGCGGCGCTGCAGCGGTCGGCGTCCTCGGCGTGCTACCTCGAGGTGCCCGACGGCGACTACATGTTGCGTGCCGGCGCCGTCTGGGACGTCATCTACGAGCACTGCAGCTACTTCACCGCTGCCTCGCTGCACCACCTGGTCACCGCCGCGGGGGTGTCCGTCACCCGTCTCGAGAGCGCCTTCGGGGGTCAGTACCTCTGGCTCGAGGCCGAGGCCGCCGGCACGTCGATCTCGCTCGACGCCGAGGTGCTCGACACCACGCTCCGAGCCGGCGCCGAGTTCGGTGGCGAGGCGACGCGGATCGTCGACCGGTGGCGCGAGCGGATCGGCGAGTTGGCGGCGCGAGGTCCCGTGGTCGCGTGGGGCGCGGGATCGAAGGGTGTCACCTTCTTGAATCTGATGCCGGCGGGGACCATCGACGCGATCGTCGATCTCAACCCGCTGAAGCACGGCAAGTTCGTCCCGGTGACCGGCCACGAGGTCGTCGCACCGACGCAGCTCGCGGAGCGTTCGCCGTCCTCGGTCGTGGTGATGAACCCGCTCTACGTCGACGAGGTGCGGGCGGCGGTCGCTGCGCTCGGCCTCGATGCCGAGGTGGTCGCTGCGCACTGAGTGCGCAGCGACCACGTCAGCTCGTCAGCTCGTCAGCTCGTCGTCAGCTCAGGGCCCAGCCGATCGCTCCGTCGAACAGCGCCCAGCCCTCGGCGCTGGCGACGCCGGGCGTCGGGTAGGCGAAGAAGAATCCCACGCGCTTGGCCGGAGCCGTGCCGACGCTGAGGGCACCGCCACGGTTGACGACGAAGAGCGCCGCACTCGTGCTGCTGCCGGCGTGCCGTGCCACGACGGTGGCGCCGCTGACCGGCTTGGTGAGGCTCACCGTGGCGGTGGCCGAGGTGGCGTCGATGCGGCCGGAGAGGCCGGAGGCGGCAGGATGGGTGGCTGCCAGGATGTCGACGAATCGACCGTTGCCGTCGGCTCCGGCCGTGCCGAGTCGAAGTGCCTTCATCGCGTAGGCCTCGTTGACGAACAGCGGGACGGCGGTCGTCGCCAGCCAGCTCGGCACCTTGCTGGGCACGACGGACGACGAGACGACGACCAGATGGGCGCCGTTCAGCGAGGCACTCGACAGCGCGTCGTCGTCGACGACGGTGACCGTGTGGCCGAGTGCACGCAACCTCGCGACCATCGGGCGATCACCGGAGGCGTTGGTGGTCCCGCCGATGACGACGATCCGTTTGCCGCTCACGGGAGTCGTGGTCGTGGTCGTGGTCGCAGCGGTGGTCGTCGTGGTGCCGGGATTGGTGGTGGTCGTGGTGCCGGGATTGGTGGTGGTCGTCGTCGTGCCCGGATTCGTGGTGGTCGTGGTGGTCGCGGCGGTGGTGGTCGTGGCGCTGCCGCCGCAGCCACCTCCCCAGGTGGAGGGGCATCCGCTCCAGCCGCTCGGTGCCTGGAAGGTGCCGTCGGGCGGGACGACCACGACCGAGGTCGTCATCGTGATCGGCACGTGCTGGTCGATGTCGGAGCCGGTGTAGCAGTAGCTGCCGCACACGGTGCTCATCATGAGCCGCTTGCTGCCGGCGTCCTTGATCATGATGCGGACCACGTCGGGCTTCTTGGTCCAGTCCCAGCCGGTCGGCAGTGTCCACCAGTTGCGCCAGATGCCGAGGTCGGCGTAGGACGTGCCGTTGGTGGAGACGGGCATCGCGGCCTCGGCCGAGCAGGTCTCGTACCTGTAGTCGGTCTTGCCGGGTGTGTGCCGCCACATGCAGATCTGGAACAGCATCGGCTTGTTGCTCGGCTTCGAGGTCACCTGCAGGCGCCAGTACACGCGTCCGGCTGCGTAGTTGACCGGCGAGGTGAAGTCCGCCGGGCTGGCGTCGGTGGGTCGCGCGTAGGCGTTCTTCGTCGCCGTGAACGTGCCGTTGAACCAGGTGAGTTGCGGTGACGCCGCGCTGACGGCGTCGGTGGACACGGCCAGCGCGCCGAGCGCGAGGCCGAGGGCGGTGAAGACGGCGGCGACTCGCCGTCGGATCTGCGGCTGCTTCATGGATCTCCTTGGGTTGTTCCGTGCCCGCCGCCACGTGCCGAGAGAGCTATCGGCATCGCGAAGTGTTGACTTGAGTTCTCATTGCCGTGGTTCGGATCGTCCTGGCGGACGGACGATCCGCACGACGGCCGCAGGTCGATCAGCCGGGACGCTGTTCGGCGGCCGACCACGTGGTGGTGATCGGCCGGGTCTCCCCGAGGGCGACCGGCTCGATGGCGGCGAAGGTGCTGCCCGTGGTCAGGCCGACCACGAACTGCCGCTGACCCGTGAGCGAGCTCGCGACGTTCTGCCTGCCGAACCCGAATACCGTCATGTTGTTCTCCATCAGCCGATACGAGTCGACGATCGAGTCGTCGGTGACCTGGCTCACGAACAGGGCGCTGTTGCGCACGGTGTCGGCGAACGCCACCCACTCACCGGGGACGTCGCCCACCCACTCGGCGGACAGGTTGGTGGTCGTGCCGTTGCCGCGGATCACCTTGTCCGTCGTCGGGTCGATCTGCCCACCCGGGGTGCCTTCGTAGAGGAACCAGTACGCCGTGTCGGCGCGGAGCACGCTCATCGTCGCGCTGCGGGCCGAGATGTCCCATCGGACCACGAAGGCGCCGTTCGACGTGGTGGTCTGGAAGCTGACGCGCAGTGGCCCGCTGCTGACGAGCTCGGTCGACGAGTTCGTGAAGCCCGGATGGAGGTATCCGGCCGGGTAGACGGCGTTGGGGATGCCGCGGTACGTGCCGGCCGAGCCGAAGGTCGCGTTCCACTGCAGCCAGTCGTTGCCCGACGGATCGACGAGGCTGGAGAAGCCGCCGCCGGCGGTGTGGTAGTACCAGTCGCCGGCAGGCGTGTCGACGAGGTAGGCGGGATGGCCCTCGTCGGTGACGTTCTGGGTGAGCGTGACGACGGCTGGCGTGGGCGCGCTCGTGGGCAGACCCTGGGCGCCGTAGTAGACGTGGAACCGACGGGGTCCCGTGGTGGTGCCCTCCAGCTGGAGCACGAGGGTGCCCTGCGGGTTGGTGGTCGCATGGAAGGTGCTCGCAGGCTCGAACTGCATCGGCACCGTGTCGTCGAGCGCTGCCCCGTCGGCATCGACCTCGATCACGTCGATCGTCGCGGGATCGAACGCTGCGCCGACGTTGCCGACGAACGGCAGCGCCACGAGTCGGTCGGTGCGCGACACGCCGGCGGGGTCGACCGTCAGGACCTGACGATGCGTGAGCCCGGCCACGAGCCACGGCTCGGGCTCGGGCACCTCTGCCGGAGCGAGCCAGCGGACGAGGGCGTCGAAATGGGTCCAGCCGTTCGCGTTGAGCAGCGGCGGGAGCGGGTACCCGGTGAGGAAGGCGCCTCGGCGTGCCGCCGCAGTGCCGGCGGTGAGCGCGCCGCCCTCGTCGATGACGTAGGACATGATGTCGTTGGTGCGTCCGGCGATCCGGCTCAGCGCCGTCGCCGACGCCGGCGGGACCGCCCGACCGAACGTGCTGGACGACGAGATCTGCACGCGCCCGGCCAGCCCACCGACGGCCGGGTGGGTGGACAGCACGTCGATCGACTGCTGCGAGGCGAGCTCCGAGCCGCTGGTGCCGAGACCGAGTCGGGTGGTGGCGTACGCCTCGAGGTTGAGCACCGGCACGGCCGCCGTCGCCAGCGTCGTCGGCACCTTGGTCGGCACGACGGACGACGAGACGACCACGAGGTCGAACGAGGTGAACGGCGCGGTCGCAGCGGCGTCGTCGTCGACGACCGTCACGGTGTAGCCGAGCGATTCGAGCCGGGCCCGGAGCGGCCGGTCGGCGGTGGGGAGGGTCGTGCTGCTGGCGAGGAGTGCCGCCGTACCACCCGTGGGCGGAGGAGGCGTGTCGGTCACGGTGACGGTGGTCGTGTCGGTGGCGGAGAGGGCGCTGTCGCTCGCCGAGAGCGCCACGACGTAGGTGCCCGCCTGGGAGAACGTCGCCGACGTCGACGCCGCGTTCGCCGGCGTGAACCCGACGGTGCCGGGACCGCTCTGCTTGCTCCATCCGATCGTCAACGAGCTCCCGGTGGGGCGGCCGTCATCGGTGACGCTGCCGTTCAGGGCGATCGGTGCGCCGACGGTCGCCTGCACGTTCGGTCCGGCGTCCACCACCGGGGCGCTGTTCGACGTGCCACTGCCGCACTGCGGGCTCCACGACGTCGGGCAGCCCGCCCAGCTCGACGGCGGCTGCAGCGTCGCGCCCGGCGCGACGACGATCGCGGCGGCCTTGACGTTGATCGGTACGTGGGAGGCGATGTCCGAGCCGGTGTAGCAGGAGGCACCGCAGTTCGAGGTCATCAGCAGCTTGCCGCTCGCCACGTCCTTGATCATCAGCCGGGTCGGCGAGAACGCCGTCGTCCAGCTCCACGTGCCGTTCTTCTTCCACCAGTTGGCGGGTGAACCGAGGTCGATCCACTGCACGCCGCCCGCGTTCGCCAGTCGTGCCGTCGGGCTGCAGCTCTCCTGGACGTAGGAGTTGCGCCAGACGCAGATCTGGACGTCGAGCGGCTTGGTGCTCGGACGCGACACGACTTCGAGCCGGAGGTACATGCGGCCGGCCGCGTAGTTGGTCGGACTCACCCAGTTGCTGGGCCCCGATGTGGTGGGTTGGAGGTACTTGCTGGCCGTGTGGGACAGCGACGACGAGTCGAAGAACGTGAACTGGTCGACGACCGCGGCAGACGAGCCGCCGGACGTGAACGTGAGGAGCGTGAGAACGGAGCCGGCAGCGATCAGCTTGGCCACGAACTTCTGCACACGTGAGGACATGGTGCACCCCGTGGGTCGTGGGGGACCCCGCCGGTCCACCTGAGGGCCAGACTAGGCGAGCACGCGATCGCCCACAAGGGCCGAGGGCGCTCTCATTGGAACGGGAGCCGGAATCCGCCTCGGTAGCGCAGGTCGGTGGTGCGGTGGCCGAGCGGTCGCGCAGGCACGCCTCCGACGATCGTGAAGGGCTCCACGTCGCGCACCACCACCGCGCCGGCGGCGACGACGGCGCCACGGCCGATGGTCACGCCGGGCAGCACCACCGAGTGCGACGCCACGTAGCACTGGTCGTGGATGACGACCGGAGCGGAGGACACGGCGAAGGTGGGGCTCTGGGGATCGTGTTCGGCCGTGTAGATGCTGACCGAGCCGCCGATGGTGACGTTGTCCCCGATCCGGATCCCCGCCCGGCCGTCCAGGAAGACGTGGTCGCCGATCGTGGAGTGGCGGCCGATCCGGATCCCGGCGGGGCGGTAGGCCCGCAGGCACCAGTGCACGCTCGATCCGGCGCCGATCTCGACGCCGAACACCCGTCGGTAGAGCGCGTTGCGGACGACGTGGGACGGCACGTGCCCGGTCAGGCTCAGGGCCAGTTCGGACGCGCCGCGGACGCTGCGCCGACCGACGCTCGCCACGGCCATGGCGCTTCGGGGCAGCGCACGGCCGGCGACCTTGCGCCGCGCCGGCGCCGGCCGGTCGGCGGCAGGTGGGAGCGCGTGCAGCTCGCGGAGCACCGAGGTCGGCGTGCACACGAGGGCCAACATGCGGGGCGACCGACGTGGGAACGCTCTGCTCACCTGGGCGGCGACGACGACGGCACGGCCCCAACGACCCTCGAGGCGGTGGTCGACGACGGCGTCGGACAGGTGGTGGTCGAAGGCGTGTGAGCCGTCGGCCCGCACCGGGGCGTCCGACGCGACCGGCGCGAGCCCCCGCCGCTCGCGAGCACGTCGATGGACCTCGGCGATCGCGGTCGCCGTGCGGGTGGGGTCGGTGCGCGTCGTGGATCGGAGGTTGATGCGGTACGAGTAGAGCGATTCGCCGAGCACGGCCGTGTCGTGTCGCTCGCCCACTCGGAGCAGGACGTCGACGCCCTGACCGATCCGGAGTTCGGGATCGTACGGGAACGCTCGCGCGACGTCGATCCGGTACATCGCCGTCGGGTCGATCGCCGGGATCTTCAGGGCAGCGTTCATCGCCCGGCACTCGGCGGTGCCGAGCGGTCTCGATCGGGGAGCGAGGCGTCGGCCGGCCACGAGGAGGTCGTGTCGTGACAGGACCACGCCGACGTCCGGGTGTTCGGTCAGGTAACGCACCTGACGCTCGATCCGGTCGGGGTGACTGAGATCGTCGCCGTCGTGGATCGCGAAGAAGGCACCCTCCGCCAGTTCGAGGGCCCGGTTCAGCGCCGTCGACTTGCCCCCGTTCGGCTGGCGCACGATCGAGAGCCGTTCGTCGTGCACCCGTGCCGCGAGGTCGTCGACGCTGCCGTCGGTGCCGCCGTCGTCGACGACGATCACCTGCAGCGCGGCGTAGGTCTGTGCCAGCACGCTCTCGACGGAGGCCACGAGGTGCTCACCGTCGTCGAAGGTCGCGATGGCCACCGTGACGAGGGGTCGCCCTGCTCCGCTCCCGCTGGTGGCGGGTGGCGTCTCGTCGGCGGGCTGGGTTCCGTCGGATGATGCGTGCACGTCTGGTGTTCGGGTCGAGCGGTCGGTCAGGGGCGCGCGTGAGTGCTCACGCGAGGAGGCGGTCGTAGACGGACTGGTACGCAGGCGCCTGGTGTCGCCAGGCGAGGACCTCCTCGACACGACGCCGGCCGTAGGCACCCATCGACTCCTTGCGGGCGGTGTCGTCCAGCAACTCGGCCACGAGGTCACCGAACTCCGCGACGTCGTTGGGGGTGGCGTAGAGGGCGGCGTCCTGTGCCGAGTAGCGGGTCTCGACCAGGTCGAAGGCGACGACGGGCAGGCCGAACGCCATGTACTCCATGGTCTTGTTCATCGTCGACACGTCGTTGAGCGGGTTCTTCGGGTCGGGGCAGAGCCCGACGTCGGCGGAGGAGAGGTAGGCGAACACCTGCTCGTCCGGCGTGAAGCCCGGGAGCAACACCTGGTCGCCGATGCCGAGCTCGTCGACCAGGCCGCGCAACTCGTCGTAGCAGTCGCCCCGTCCCATGAACACGAACGTGATGTCGCTCCGGTTGCGCTCGGTGATGAGGTGGTGTGCCGCTCGGATGGCGATGTCGACGCCGTCCTGCGGGCCCATCACGCCCAGGTACACCACGAGGTGAGCCCGGCCGTGCCGGCACGATTCGTCCACCGGGCCCCGCGGCATGAGCTCGAGGTCGGGTCCGGTGCGCACGATCGTGATCCGGTCGGGTGGCACCCGGCCGCGGTCCATCGCCACCGCGCGATAGGACTCGTTGGTCGAGATGACGTGGTGCGACAGGCGGTAGGTGAGTCGCTCGAAGCGGAGCAGCACCGAGTGGAGCGCGCCGCGCCGCCCGAACCGGGACTCGTAGGTCTCGGGGTTGAGGTCGTGCTGGTCGAACACGAACTTCTTGCCGAAGGGCCGCCAGAGCAGTGCGAGCAACCAGTAGGTGTCGGGCGGGTTGCACGCCTGGAGCACGTCGAACCCGCGTCTGCGGGCGACTCGGACGCTGAGGAGCGCGGTCCGGATCCAGCAGTACGCGAACTCGTAGAAGAACGACAGCGTGCCGTGCGTGTCCGGCGGTGGCTTGTAGCGGAAGATGTGCACGCCCTCGAGCACCTCGTACTTCTGCCGGCTCTTCTCGTCGCGCCCCTGCGGGCAGATCACGGAGACCTCGTAGCCGCGGGCGCGCAAGGCGCGGCACTCGAGCCAGACTCGGCGGTCGCGGGGCACGGGCAGGTTCTGCACCACGATGAGCACCCGTCGATGTGACTTCGTCAATTCACCCTCCCATGGTGATGGCTGAGCTGCGTCGCGGCGACCTGCGGGTCGACCACGTTGATGTGGATGCCGGTGCCGCGCTCGAACCCGCTCGTGTTGACGAGGACGGGCCAGATGTGCACGTGCGCGTGGAAGTCATCGGCACGGTGGGGCGCTTCGTGAAGCACCATGTTGAAGTCGACGTCGCCGAGATGCCGTTCCAGGGTCTCGACGGCGACGGACACGCAGGTCAGAAGGGTCGCGACGCTCGAAGCGTCTCCTGTGGTCCGTGACCGGTGATCGTCCGGTGTGAGGAGCAGTTCGTACGGTGTGGCCCCCCACGGAGGGCTGGTGATCGTCCATCCGTCGACCCGGGCGACCTCGAACGCGGGTCGGTGGATCCGCAGGTGTTCGCACAGCACGCAGGCGTCGCCGCGCAGCGTCGTCGATTCGGCCCGGATGGGTTCCGGCACGATCGGCACCGTGATCAGCTGGGCGTGGAGGTGCGCGATCGAGGCGCCGGCGCCGCGACCCCAGTTGACCAGCAGTTGGGTGTAGGCGCCGGCCTGCCGGTGCGCGGCCATCCGTGTGGCGAGCACCGCCGCGGTGGCCTGCCGTTCGTCGTCCGTGAGTGCGGACCACCGTCGGTCGTGGATCGGCGACGGCACGAGCACGTCGTGGAGCCCGAGGGCGGCGGTCTGGGTCAGACCGACGGCCGGTTCGACCGCAGGAGGGGTCGACGACACGGCCGGGAAGCGGTTGCGGAACACACGAGCGGTCCACGGGTCCGCATCGGACACCTCGGTGGGCTCGGTCTCGTGCTCTCGGCCGGGGCAGAACGGGCACCGGTCGCGATCTGCGGTGGGATCGTGGGGGGTCGTGCGGCGGAGCGCGCCGGGCCGTTCGCCCCGGGTCGGGGCGAGCAGGACCACACGTCCGTCCAACGGACTCGTTCTCACTACCGCCATCGGGTTAGCGTACTCGGATTCCTAGGATGGCCGAATGAGCCGTACGGACCCTTCTGGCCCCGCGCCCGATGCCCCTGCCGGGCCCGATGCAGGAACGCGGCACGTGCCCGTGGTGGTCTCGTGGATCGCCGACAACCGCAGGAGCCGGAGTCTGGCTGCGGCGCTCGGGGGGCGGACGGTGTTCATGCCCTGGGCGACGCCGCGGGGCGGGCTCCCACGCACGGCGGTCGGATGGGCGCGCAGCGCCTGGGTAACGGTTCGGTTGCTCCGGCGTCTCCCGAACGGCACGGGCGTGGTGGCGATGGTGCCGCCGGTCTTCGCAGCCTGGTGCCTCGTGCCGTTCCGTCGGCGGCTCCGGATCGGTCTCGACATCCACAGTGGAGCCGTCAACCACCGACGCTGGGCCTGGAGCGTCCCGCTGTTGATGCGGGCCGTGCGCCGGATGCACGTGATCGTCCTGACCAACGACGAGTTGCTCGAGGGGCTCGACGCCGGGACGACGCCACGGGTGGTGTTGCTCAACCCGGGTCTCGCAGGTGGCGCGGCTCGGTCGTCGGACGCGCCGGTGCAGCGCACGGTGCCGGACTTCGGCGACACGTTGCCCGTGGTGCTGTTCCCGGCGAGCGGCGAGGACGACGAACCGTTGGAGGAGGTGCTCGGCGCGGCGGAACAGCTGCGTGGCGAGGTTCGGGTGGTGGCGACCGGCCGGCTGCCCGAACGAGCCCGGGGCGGGGCGCTGGAGACGCCGGGCTTCCTCGAGACGGAGGAGTTCGAGGCGCTCCTCGACCGAGCGTCGGCGATCCTCGCCCTCACCACCCGTGAGGCCACGAACCAACGGTCCGCCGCGGAGGCGGTCGATCTGGGCAAGCCGCTGGTCTGCAGCGACACCGCGATGCTGCGCAGGGTCTACGGGCCGGCGGCGGTGATGGTCGCCAACGAACGCGGCTCGATCGCCGCCGGCGTGCGCCAGGCGTTGGCCGAGGCGGACGACCTTCGTCGACGTTCGGTGGACCTCCGGACGCGGCTGGTGAACGAGACGGTGACCGGAGTGGGTCGTTTGGCCCAACTCCTCGCTACTACGGATGTCACGGACGACACCGCCCGCTCGAGTGACTAAGGTTCCCGCAACAACAGGAGGTTTCGGCGGAAATGACCTTTCGGGCGGATTCCGCAGTCGTCATCGGCGGCTGCGGTCATGTAGGACTCCCTTTGGCGATCGCACTTGCGCAGCAGGGCGTCGCCACGGTGGCATACGACATCGCGGTGGACACGGTGGAGACGGTGAACGCAGGACGCGTGCCGTTCTTCGAGCCGGAGGCCGACGAGCGTCTCGGCGAGGTGCTGGAGGCCGGCACGTTCCGGGCGAGCAGCGACCCGAGCGACATCGCGGCGGCGGAGTACGTCATCATCGTGATCGGTACCCCGGTCGACGAGCATCTGAACCCCAGTCCGCAGGCGGTGCCCCAGGCGATCGAGAAGGTCGCCGAGTACCTGCGTGACGGGCAGTTGCTGGTGCTCCGCAGCACGGTCTATCCCGGCGTCACCCGGCTCGTCGAGCGGCTGCTCGATCGCCTCGACCTCCACATCGACGTGGTCTTCTGCCCGGAGCGCATCGCCGAGGGCAAGGCGTTCACCGAGTTGTTCGAGCTCCCGCAGATCGTGTCCGGTCGGTCGGAGGCATCGATCGCCCGGGCCCGCGACCTGTTCAAGCGGCTGACTCCGAGCATCGTCGAGGTCACGCCCGAAGAGGCCGAGCTGGTGAAGCTGTTCACCAACACCTGGCGATACCTGAAGTTCGCCACCGTCAACCAGTTCTACATGATCGCGAACGACGCAGGGGTCGACTTCGAGCGGGTACGTCATGCGATCCGGTTCGACTACCCGCGAGCGGCCGACATGCCCGGTCCGGGTTTCGCTGCCGGTCCCTGCCTGCTGAAGGACACCCTCCAGCTCGCTGCTGTCGACAGCAACAGCTTCATGCTGGGCCATGCGGCGATGATGGTGAACGAGGGCCTGCCGGCGTACGTGGTGTCGCGGATGGCGCAGCAGCACGATCTGTCGCAGATGACCGTCGGCGTCCTCGGGACCGCCTTCAAGGGCGAGAGCGACGACATCCGCGCCAGCCTGGCCTACAAGCTCAAGCGCATCCTCCGGTTCCGTGCGGGCGACGTCCTCTGCACCGACCCGTACGTCACGACCGACCCCAACCTGGTGCCGCTCGAGAAGGTGCTGGAGTGCTGCGACGTCCTGGTCATCGGTGCCCCGCATGCGATGTACAAGGACCTCGAGGTCGACGTGCCGATCTACGACGTCTGGAACCTCCGGGGCGACGGCGTCCTGATCTGAGGTACAGGAGTCCGGCGTTCGTCGCCGCCGCCTCAGCAGGTGGCGGCGACGTACTCCTGCATCGCGGCACTGGCGGCCTCGCGTGCCGGGTCGGCGGTGCCGGCCTGTGCGAGAGCTCGTTCGAAATCCGACAGCAGGGTGGAGATCTCGATGTCGTCACCCGCCTCGAGCGCGGCGAGCATCGTCTCACGGCTCGGCACCGTTTCGATCGCCGTGGCCAACGGTCCGACGGCTGCTTCGACGTCGTCGGCGATCGCCGGTGGGGCGCTGCTGATGACGTCGGCGAGGACCTGACCGCCCTGTTCGAGGGCGTCGTACAGCTGGCCCATCGGTTCGACGGCTCCCGCGTAGTCCTTCTCGATGAGCCGCTGGAGCGGCTCTTCCAGCTGATCGAAGACGTCCCCGACGGCCAGGAGGTCGTCGCCGAGGCCGCAGAAGGTGCGCGCCTCCGGCGGGATCGTCCGCGCCGGCGGCACGGTCGACGCCGGGCCGAAGACGGTGGATTCCGGCTCGTCGTCGGAGCAGCCGACCACGGCGACGGTCGCCACGACGGCCAGCATCGGCAGGATCCGGTGCCGTCGGCGGGTGTTCTCGCTGCGCGGCCGCATGTCGTTGCTCCTCATGTTCGTCCCATCACGATCTCTCACGTTCGGCCCGACGGTCTCGGTGTCGACGTCACGCCGCCGACGTCACGCCGAGTCGCTCGAGCTGGCTCCGACGTGCCTCGCGCTCGCGTTCATAGCCGTACCGCCAGACGTCGGCAGCGCGACGCACGCTACGCCAGTCGACGCTGCGGGAGGGCGCGACGGAGCGAACGGTGACGCCGAGCTGCACGAGCCGGAGCGCGAGCCAACGGCGTGGGCCGACCATGTTGTTGTCGATGTAGGTGCATCGGCCGGCCAGCTTGAGCATCTCGCGTCGGGTCGAGCTCGACGACGCCCCGAGTTCGTGTTCCGCGACGGCGTCGGGGACGAGGGTGGGCCGCCAGCCCGCACTGCGGGCTCTCGTGCACAGGTCGGCGTCCTCGCCGTACATGAAGAAGCGCTCGTCGAATCCGCCGAGCGCGGCCCACGTGTGGGCGTTCACCAGGAGGAGGACGCCGGACAGCATGTCGACCCCGATGGGCTGCGTGGCGCGGCGGACCCGGCGCGGGACGTCGAGCTCGACGCCGAGGCGGCGCGCGACCGTGGCGATCATCGTCGCCCACGCCGCAAGGCCGAGCAGGCCGAGCTCCCGGCGGGCGGTGGCGTAGTCGATCTCCCCGCTCGTCGTGCGAATCCGCCCGCCCCAGATGCCGGCTGCGACGTCGTCACCTCGTGCCCGCATCAGCGCGGCGAGACAGGCGGGGTCGACGCGAGCGTCGGGATTGCAGAGCAGGAGCACGCGACCGCGTGCCTGTGCGGCGCAACGGTTGACCGCCGCGGCGAATCCGAGGTTGACGTCCGACTCGAGCAGCACGACGTGCTCGCGCCCGCGGACCGCGTCGGCCGATCCGTCGTGGGAGGCGTTGTCGAGGACGACGATCTCGCCGGACACCCCGGCTGCGGCGAACGCCACGTCGAGCGATTCGATGCATCGACACGTCAGATCTCGCGTATTGTACGAGACCACGAGGACGGAGAGTTCCGGCGCGGGTTGGATCGTCTCGTTCGCGGTCAGAGAGGCTCCCGTGGTCGAGCAGCCCGGGCGGTCCCCGGTGGCGTCCCCGCCAGGATAATGACGATCAGTGGAAGGACACGCGCATGACGGAGGCCGGCTCGCAGGGACGTCCGCTCGTGAGCATCGGCGTGCCGGTGTACAACGGTGAGGAGTTCCTGGACGAGGCACTGAGTTGTCTGCGTCGCCAGACGTGGGACCGCCTCGAGATCATCGTCTCGGACAACGCGTCCACCGACGGGACGCGCGACATCGTCGCACGGCACGTGGCGGAAGATCCCCGGGTGCGCCTCCTCGTCGCGGACACCAACGTCGGCGCGGCGAAGAACTTCAACCTCACCGTCGACGAGGCGCATGGCGAGTACTTCTGCTGGGCGGCCGCCGACGACCTGCGGTCGCTCGATGCGATCGAACGCATGGTGGCCGAGTTGGAAGGCGCGCCCGACGTCGCGTTGGCCTACGGCCTGGCGATCGACATCGGGCCGGAGGGCGAACTGCTGAAGACCTGGGGCAGCATGCCTCGGGCCGTGCATGCCTCGGCCGTCGATCGGTTCCGGGACGTCGTCGAGAACGAGCGTGTCGCGTTCTCGGTGTTCGGCCTCGTGCGCACGTCGCAGCTGCGGCGGACCTCGCTGATCGCGCCGTTCGCCGGGTCGGATTGGTCGCTGTTGGCCGAGATCGCCCTCCTGGGCCGATTCGTCGAGGTGCAGGAGGTGCTGTTCCACCATCGGGAGCACCCCGGCCGCTCCACCCGGGTCCACAAGCACTCCATGGAGCGCGGTGCGTGGTTCGACACCATGAAGGCCGGCCGGCCGACGTACCCGTACTGGTGCCTGCTGCGTGCATACCTGTCGGCGTCGGTTCGGCTGGCGGGCGGCGCGAGCACGAAGGTCCGCTGCCTCGGCGTCACGGTGCGCTGGACGTGGGCGTGGAAGCGCCGCCTGTTGCAGGAGTTGCGGTCGGGACTCCGGTTCCGACTCCGCCGACGCTGACCGGCGTTCGTCGGCTTCGGCGATCGTCGCCGGGTCGGGTCAGGGCTGGCTCGCCGTGCCGGCCAGCGGGATGCCGATCTCGTCGTACATGTATCGGACATCCGCGTGCGTCGCGGTGCCGCCGTAGATCGCGAGGTCGTGGATCCGGCCCCGGAACGGCCGTGCGTACGGGCCGGTGACGTTGCCGACGGTGAGCGGGAACGTGGCGTCCCAGCGTGCGAACGGGTCGGGTCCGAGGTCGAGAGTCCCGACCAACTCGCGGTCGACGTACATCCGGAGTTCTCCGTCGGGACTGATGGTCACCACGAGGAGGAGCGGCACGTCGGCCACGTGGTCGAAGGGAACGCTCAGGATCGGGGCCGGACCGGCTGCGGTCAGGACTCGCACCGTCAGGGTGTTGCTGGGGACGAACGGCGTGCCGTGGCCGATCATGAGGTTCTCGGTCCAGGGCGTCGTGCCGATCGCCATGATCCGTCCGGGTCCCTGCCCGATCGCATCGCGGAGATCGATCCACGTCGCGACGGTGATGCCGTGCTGGGTCGCGGCGTCGATGTCGGCGCCGACGTCGCGCGACTGCAGGCCGCCGATCCCGGCGGTGAACATGCCACCCGTCGGAGGCTCGGCACCACCGATCGGGACGAGCGTGGCGTCGCCGCCGGAGTCGGCGAGCGGTGCGTTCGGGTGGAAGTGCCACAGCGCCACCGGTTCGAGGTCACCGATCACCACCGGTCCGGGTGGCACGGTCGAGACCGGCGTGGTCGAGACCGGCGTGGTGGTGGGCGGTGCCGTCGTGGGCGGTGCCGTGGTCGGGGGTGCCGTGGTCGGGGGTGCCGTGGTGGGCGGCGTGGTCGAGACCGGCGTGGTGGTGGGCGGTGCCGTGGTGGGCGGCACGGTCGAGACCGGCGTGGTCCCGCAGTACTCGATGGCGCCCGCGTCGACCGGTCCGCACGGCGCTGAGCGCCCCGCGAGATCCGGCCACGTCGCGGTGCCGCCCTGGTCGACGCCCGGCGACGAACCGCTCGGGGCGAGCGACTGGATGGACCGATCGGCGTACACCGGATCGGCGATCCGGTTCTGTGCCGCCCGCTCGGCGCACGGGGCATGGCGGGAGATCACGTTCGAGACGAAGGCGCCGGCGATGCAGGGTGCACTCAACGCGTTGCGTCCCGTCGGGTCGGAGATCAGGTTCGCCACGGCCGACAGGTCGACGCCCGGGTGGGTGAGCAGTCCACCGTCGATGGTGTTGTTCTCGAGCACGAATCCGCTGACCGGGCCACCCGAACCGACGTTCACCTGCACCGCGTAGTGGCTGTAGCAGGCCTCGCGTCGTGGGACGCACTCCTGGATCGCGTTGCGGGTGAACCGGACGTCGCGAACGGCGCCGATGTTCGACTTGATCATGACGGGCGAGTTCGCACATCCGGCGATCCGGTTGCCGCTGACCTCGAGCGACCGGACCGGACCGAACACCTGCAGGCAGTCGATGTGCAGCGCGTCGAGGGGGGCGCTGTCCGTCGCGTCCACGAGCACGTTGTTGCTCACGGTCACGTCGGTGAGGCCGGCGGGTCCTCGGTTCCCGCCGATCTGCACGAGGTCGGCGTCGACGTTGCCGCTGAGCGTCGAGTTGGTGAGCGTGATCTCGGAGCCGCCACGCAGTTGGACCATCGCCTGCCGACCGGAGAGCCCGTCCAGTCGGACGTCGTGGCTGGGTTCGACGACGGCGAGCACGCCGGTGATCTCGACGTCTCGCAGCTCCACCCTCGCCGCGGCGATCCAGGTCCGACCGGCCAGGAGGACGTTCGCCCCGTCGGCAGGACGCACGACCGCTCGTGCTCCGGTGGGTCGGACCTGGCCCGACGACGGGTCGCGCAGCTGCTGGTCGACGTAGACCCCCGATCGGAGGTGGATCTCCTGGCCGGCGCCGGCTCGGAGCAGTGCGGCGCCGATCGATCCACAGGGGTTCGCGGCCGAACAGTCCGTCCCCGTGCCACCCGGGGCGACGTGGAGCGCCGACGAGGGCGCGCCGGCGGCCACCTGGGCCGTGAGCACCGGCAGCCCGAGGGCGGCAACGGCGGCGAGCGTGGTCACGAATCTGCGCACTTGGCCTCCTGCACATCGCCGCCCGCGATGTTGTCGTCAACATTTCGTCACATCGGCCGATGATCTTGAGTGTGAGTGTCCGGCACACTCCGTTCCCGTCCAACAAGTGCACAAACGTGTTCTCGGGTGTTCGGCCCGAAAACGACTCCCGGTCGCCGGCCGGTAACCTTTACGAAATGATGACGCCGACGACCAGGCGTCCCGTCGACACTGGAGCACCCGCCATGCACAAGTCGAGATCCGGTCGTACCCGCCTCATCGGGGCGGCGTTGGTCGCCCTCGGGGCGGTCGTCGTCGTGCCCACGAACGTCACGCCCGTCGCGGCGGCACCGACGCTCCACGTCGCGGTCGGCGGTCGCGGCACCACCTGCACCGCAGCGGCCCCGTGCGGGTCGATCGAGCAGGCCGTCCTCCTGGCCGGGCCTGGCCAGGAGGTCGTCGTGGGCGGCGGCACCTACGACGACCAGGACCTGCGCGATCCCAACGCCGGCCCCGTGCGTCCGTCCGGGGCGAGGGCCGTCATCCGGCCGGCATCGGGAGCGACGGTCCGTCTGACCGGTCGCACCAACATCGCGGCGGCTCGCGTCGAGTTGCGGGGTGTCTCGGTCACCGGCGTCATCGCCGTGGTCGAACCGTCGGTCGACGTCGTGCTCGACGGGCTGCAGATCCGCCAGGGCATGGTGCAGCTGCGCGGCGGCTCGGGGATCGTCCTGCGCCGGTCCGTCGCAGCGGACAACGTCGACGCGGACTTCGTGCAGATCGGTGGCGGTGACGGCTCGAACGCGCTCACCAACGTGGTGGTCGAGGACAACCGGCTCACCAACGCGACGGACTCCGTGCCGTCCGACGCGCTGCACGTCGACTGCCTCCAGATCTTCGGGCCCGTGCGCGGGTTGCGCATCCAACGCAACGACATGAGCGGTTGCGGCAACGCGACGATGATGATCAAGTCGAACCAGGGGGTCATCGCCGACACCGTGATCGAGCGCAACATGCTGCAGGAGTGCTACCCCCGGACCGAGGACTGCTACAGCCACTACGCGATCCAGGTGAACGAGGGCTCCGGTGGCCAGGTCACCAACATGGCGATCCGGCACAACACCATCGACGGCGGCATCATCGTCCAGGCGTCGCCCGAGCTGTCGGTGACCGCGAACATCATCAGCGACCCGACCGGGCGCGATCCGGTCAACGCCGCGTGCTCCGTGAACGTGACCGGCAACCTGATCCAGCTCGAACGCGACTGCGCGAGCCGGCGCTCCTCCAACACGATCGGCGCGCCGACGTACGTGAACCGTGCGGCGGGCGATCTCGCGCTGGCGGCCTCGTCGCTCGGCCTGGAGGCGTTGTCGAGCGCACCCTTCCCCGACCAGCGGGGCACGCGTGGTGCCTGTGGTCGCGCCGAGCTCGGCGCGGTCGAGCGCTGCAACGGGGCCACGCCGAACCCGATCGTCACCACCGTGCCGCCGGCGCCGACCACGGTGCCCGCCGGCGGAGGCGGTGCCGTCCCGACGCCGACGCCGACGCCGACGGCGGGTGTGGTGGCGGTGCCCGGCGCCTCGGGGGTGCCCGGCGGCGTCGCGGCGGTGCTCGCGAACCTGACCCTCGCCGATGGTGTCGCGCCCGGCTATGCGACAGCGGACCGGTGCGACCGCTTCGGTGCGACCCCGCCGACGGTGTCGTCGGCCAACCATCCGACCGGGGAGGCCGTGTCGAACCTGGCGATCGTTCCGGCGTCGTCCTCGGGCGAGTTCTGCGTGTATCGGCAGCGAGCCGTCCAGCTGGTCGCCGATGTGGAGGCGTATCTGGTGACGGGCGCAGGTTCCACGATCCAGCCGATGGTCGCCAGCCGCATCCTCGACACGCGTGTGTCCGGACCGGTCGCACCCGGCTCGATCACTCGCGTCGCCACGGGTCTCAGTGGTGCCCCGGCCGCGCTGGTGAACATCGCGTTGGTGGATGCGGCATCGGCGGGGTACATCACGGCGGGTCGCTGCGATCAGCTCGTCAGCGGCCCACAGTCCCGTTCCAACGGCAACGCCGTCGTCGGCCGGGCGGTGTCGAACCTCGCGCTGGTGCCACTGGCGTCGGACGGCAGCTTCTGCATCTACTCGCAGAACTCGTTGCAGTTCGTCGTCGACCTCCAGGCTGCGGTCACGAACAGCGGTTCGGCGCTTCGCTGGACGCCGACCCAACGCCGTGTGCTCGACACACGCGACCAGGGTGTGGCCAACCCGATGGAAGTGATCCAAGTGAGCTCCGGCCTCCCGGCAGGCACGCCGGCGGCGGTCGTGAACCTGACGATGGTCGACGCTCCGGTGGCCGGGTACGTCGTGGCCGGTCCGTGTGCATCGATGCCGTCGTCGGGTCACGCGACGTCGAACGCGAACCACAGCACGGGTCCGGCGTCGTCGAACCTCGCGCTGGTGCAGCTCGATCCCGATGGCGGCTTCTGCGTGTTCCGGCAGGCGCCGGTGCATCTCGTCGTCGACGTCCAGGCAGGCCTGTCGTCGAGTGGTTCGTTGGCCGTGGTGCTCACCACGCCGACGCGGCGCATCGACACCCGCGCCGCCTGACGTTCCCTCAGCGGACGCCCGCCCCGGCCGACGTCCTCGCTGCGTGCGCGTCGCAGGGGTTCGCCTGCGCACGAGCTGACCGGACCGACCGGGCCACCGGTGCCACGCCGAGCGGGTGCGGCGGTCGTTCGCCGCCGTCCGAGCCGGCGACGTGGTCGGGGGTCGCCTGCGCGCGCCGCGTCGAGAGAGCTTCCCGAACCTTGACGAAATGCACCTGGTGGCTGGACGAACGCCGGGATACCGTCCGGGCCGTCGGACCCGATCTTGGCGGAAGGACGTCCGGAGATGAGCGAGCGCAGTTCTCGATCGCGGCGTGTGCGGATGGCGCTGCTCGTGGCGTTGGTCGCCGGCCCCCAACTGGTGGTGCCGCAGGGCGACGCGAGGGGGACGGCCTCACCGTGGTCCGCGTCGGCGTGGGTGTCGTCCGCATCGTCGGCGTCCTCGACGCAGTCGCTGCCCGGCGATCTGGTGCCCGTCACGGGTCCTGGAGCGACCCGCCCCACCGCCGCCGACGTGCCGCCGCCGGACGCCGACTGGTACACCGAGCTCGACGCGCCCATGGCGACGCCGACGTCCGACGATCGCCCGCGGTCGGGTTCGTCGTCCAGTTCGCCGTCGAGTGCGCCCAGGCCGCCGGCCGAGCGCGGCGACTTCGACCCGGAGACGAGCGTCGAGGTCGTGAGCGAACGCACGGAGTTCGGGCGGATCTTCGAGAACGCCGACGGGACGAGCACGCTCGAGCTCTCGCCGGTGCCGCTGCACTTCGACGACGGCGGCCACTGGGAGGAGGTCGACAACCGCCTCGTCATGGGTCCGGACGGCGTGATCCGCAACGCGGCGAACTCCTGGACCGTGGAGTTCGACCGGCTGGGCGTCAGCGACTCGATCGCGGTGACCGCCGATCCCGGCACGGTCGAGTGGTCGCCGCGTCACGCGGCACGTGTCAAGCCCGTGATCGAGCCCGATGGGGTGAGCGTCCGCTACCCGGAGGTGTGGCCGGGCGTGGACCTCGTCTACCGGGTGTCGGCCACCGGTGTCGAGGAGTTCATCGAGATCAAGCGGCCCGGCACCCGCGCCGAGTTCCCGTTCGAGGTGTCCGGCGCAGAGTTGGAGATGGACGACGACGGCGGGGTGGAGTTCGTCGGCGAGTGGGACGAACAGGGGGCGTACCTGTCCGCCCCGCGGATGCTCGGAGAGGACGAGGCGGTGAACGACGCTGCGGCGCAGCCGACGATCTCCTTGACCGACACGGGCAGCACGACGCAGCTCGATCTCACCGTCGACGAGGAGTGGCTCGAGTCGCTGCCGGAGACCACGTTCCCCGTCGTCGTCGATCCGAGCTTCTGGGTCGGCCGGAGCCGCATGGAGTCGTACAAGTTCAACCTCAACAACTGCGCCCGCACGGCGACGCGGACCGACCTCGCGTTGGCCGGCAACCCCAACCAGACGTCGACGTCGCCCGAGCGATGGCACTCGGTCGCCTACTTCGACTACAGCGGGATCCTCGGGACCCGGGTCACGAACGCCGAGCTGTGGACGGAGATGTGGGAGGGCAACCTGTCGTACCCGATCAACGTGTACTGGGCGGCGGGATGGGGGCAGCACTGCGGTGTCGACCCGATCGGTGGCTGGGGGAACCTCAAGGGGTCGTTCGGCACCGGCTCGTGGTGGCCGGAGCAGCGACAGGCACCCGGGCTGCGCGATCAGTACGACTCGTGGACCCGGAACTCCCAGGCCGGCGGCGCACTGCTGTTCGCCGGTGACAACTCCTACGGCCGCTACACGTTGAAGGGATTCGAGCCGAGGCTGCTGCTGACCTACAACTCGCCGCCGCCGGTGCCCGGATCCGGTACGACCACGTCGGGTGGGCACGACCGTTCGCTCCGGCTCGCCGTACCCGGCGTCGGTGATCCCGATGGTGACGGGGTCCAGTACGCGTTCCAGATCGTGGAGGGCTCGTCGATCATCCCGTGGTCGAGCGGCTGGCAGAGCGCCTCGTCCTGGTCGACGACACTGCCCGAGTGGGCGTACAACCGCTCCTTCCGCTGGCGCGTGGGTGTGCGCGACGGCCTGAACGCGGAGCGCTGGTCGGACTACCTCGGCTCGTTCTCGTTCCCCAACGCAGCGCCGGCCCGGCCGGTGCTCGTCGCGCCTGCGACCGGCACCGCCGTGACCTCGACGACGCCGACGCTGGTCGCGAGCTCCAGCGACGCGGACGGCGACCCCGTGTCCTTCTACTTCTACGTCTGCAGGCCCGGTCAGTCGACAGGGTGCGTCGAGTCGGGCCGGGTGGGTGGATCGTGGACGGTGCCGGCCGGTCGACTCGACTGGTCGCAGACCTACGTCTGGTACGCCTTCGCCGCAGACCCGTTCGTCGTCTCGCCGCAGTCGGCGGGCTCGTCGTTCGTGGCCGCGGTGCCGACGACGACCCCCGAGTGGACCCTCGGCGTCAACCCGTTCGGGCTGATGGCCGGCCCGGTGGATTCGTCGAACGGGAACCTGGTGCTGCAGGCGTCGGACGCGCAGGTGGTCTCCGCCGGTCCGGCGTTGACGATCGCTCGGTCGTACAACAGTCTCGACGGCCGCCTCGGAGCGTTCGGCGAGGGATGGTCGTCGTTCCTCGACACGTCGGTCGTGGAGGATGCGAACGGCGTGACGGTGCTGAGGTCGAACGGCCGACGTGAGTTCCACGGCAGGAACGCGGACGGCACCTTCCAGGCCTTCGGTTACGCGACCGAACTGGTGAAGCTGCCGACCGGGTTCCGGTACATCGATGCGGGTCGGGTGAGGTACCTGTTCGACGCCGGCGGAGCGTTGACCGAGATCGTCGACCCCAACGGGCGGGCACTGCGCGTGGGATCGCGCGTGGGAGATCGGCAGCGGCTCACCGACGTCGTCTCCGGACGGAGCCTCGAGTTGTTCTGGTCGTCGCCGGCGGGCGCGCAGCGCGAGCACGTGGTCGCCGTCGAGACGACCGCTGCGGTCGTGGACGGACGGCCGCTCCGGTGGGTGTACGGGTACGACGGCGACCGCCTGGTCGACGTGTGCCAGGTCGTCGCGCCCGACGGTGCGGCTGGCGACGTGTGCACCGGCTACGGATACGACGACGCCGGTCGCCTGAGCTCCGTCGTCGACGCCTCTGGTGACACGAGCCTCCTCGTCTCCTACGACGAGGAGGGTCGCGTGGCGACCGCCTCCGATGCCGTCGGAGCGACGTGGGGCCTGGTCTACACCGAGGTCGTGGCCGACGGTGAGGAGTTGCAGCGCACCACGGTGACCGACCCGCGTGGGTTCGTGTCGACCGCTGACTACGACGACCTCAGGAAGGTGCGTCGCGCCACCCAGCCAGGCTCGATCGCGGGCGTCGCCCGATACGACGAGTTCGGCTATCTGGCACAGGAGACGCGCCGCCTGGGGACCGTGGCGCAGGTGCCTGGGCAGTCAGGTGCCGAGTCGACGGTCTCCTACGTGAACGACGCTGCGGGCAACGTGCTGCAGCGGATCGACGAGGCGGGTGCGACGTGGACGTTCACCTACAACGGCGAGCGTCAGATCCTGACGGCGACGGATCCGCTCGGCCACACCACGTCGTACGCCTACGACGCGACGGGCTTCAACCGTGTCCGCGTCACCTCGCCGGCGACCGGCCAGCACGCCGCACCGGTGCGTTCGTGGACGCTGAGCGACGGCACCGCCCCGGTCGACACGCGTTTCGGTGGTGGTGTCGTGCCGCGGGGTGTGCCGATCGCGGAGACCGACGAGCGGGGCGGCGTGCGCCGCCTGCGCCACGACGCACGCGGCGACCTCCGCGAGGTCGAGGAGGCCAGCGGGGCGATCACCCGATACGAGTACGACCCGCTCGGTCGGCTGATGGTGGAACGGCGTGTCGTCGACGGTGTCGAGATGACCTTCCGAACGTTGGAGTTGGACGAGCGAGGGCGCGTCGCTCGGGAGGTCGGCCCGGAGATCGCGAACGAGGTCACGGGTCAGGCGGAGCGCCGTGAGATCGTGAACGAGTTCGATCTCGACGACAACCTGGTGAGCTCGTCGGTCCGTCGCCTCGGCACGCCGGGCCGGACCACTCGGTACGAGTACGACGCGGCCAACCGGCTCGTGGCGACCGTCGATCCCCTCGGTGGGCGGACCTCGTTGGTCCTCGATCCGAACGGCAACGTGGTGCGGAGCACGGATGCGCTCGGCCGGGTCGTCGAGACGTCGTTCGACGGCAGGAACCGGCCGACCGAGGTGATCGAACGTTCGGTGATCGACGACCCGTTCGGTGCCGCGCCGGTGCGCGACGTGAGGGTGGTGCGCGACATCAGCTACGACGTCGGTGATCGTCGCGTGAGCGAGACCGATGCTCTCGGCTTCGTGACGCAGACCACCTACGACCCAGTCGGTCGCGTGGTGTCGGTCCGACGCTCCCTCGACGCAGGCGCGCTGTCGTGGCGAGTTCTGGAGGAGAACGACTACGACCTCGCCGGGCGTCTCGTGTCGCGGCGTGAGGGTGATGGTCGCCGCGCCGAACGCTTCGAGCTGGACGCACTCGGTCGCGTGGTCGTCGCACAGTTGCTCGGCCCCGCCGCTGGTGCGGCGTCGCCTCGACCGGTCGACACGCTCACCGAGTTCGTCTTCGACGTGAGCGGCAACGTCCTCTCGGAACGCCGGTCACGGTTCGGAGGCGCGGCATCGATCGAGGAGACCAGGTACGTGTACGACCTCGCAGGGCGCGAGATCGAGCGGACGGTCGAGAACGGCAGCACCGATCTGTCGACCTCGGCGACCTACGACGAATGGGGTCGAGCGGTGTCGCGCACGGACGCGAACGGCAACACCACCGACGTGGAGTACGACGTGCTCGGTCGTGTGACGAGGACGATCGCTCCGCCGGTCGGGATCGAGGTGAGCGGTCGGCCTGCGTCGACGGGACGGCCGACGACCGTCCACGGGTACGACGCGTTCGGCGATCTGACGCACGAGCGTGACGCTCGTGGCCAGGACACCGTCTCGAGCTACGACGCGATGGGTCGACGCGTCACGAGGTCCTGGCCGGCGTACACGCCACCCGGGTCCACCACCGTGATCCGGCCGGTCGAGCGCTGGACCTTCGACGCCGTGGGCAACCTCGTCACCGCCACGGACACGCGTGGCGCGGTGACCACCTACTCCTACGACAGCCGCGACCGCCTGGTTCGGGTGGCCGATCCGCCGGCCCGTGCCGGCATCGTCGCCGGCGTCTCGACGATGCGGTACGACGACCTCGGCCGTCTCACGGAGTCGGTGAACCAGGTCGGCGCACGCACGACCTACTCCTACGACGCGTTCGGACGGCCGGTCGCCGTGACGGAGTGGGTCACGACCACGCCGGGCGTGGTGGTGCCGCTCACGTCGCGGCGAAGCTACGACGCGCTCGGCAACGTCGTCACGGAGTCGTCGCCGATGGGTGCCACGAGAACGTTCGAGTACAGCGCTCGCGGTGAGGTCACGAGAGCGACGGATGCCGATGGTGCATCGTCGATCCTCGGCTACGACGTCGCCGGGCGGCTCGTGCTCGCCACGGATCCGCTGGGCCGGACGACATCGACGGTGTACGACCCCGCGGGCCGTCCCGTGCGCGTCGAGCAGCGATCGTCCGGCGGGACGCTCCTGCGAGCGACGGAGGCGGTGTTCGACCCGAACGGGAACCGGATCCGGAGTACGGATGCGCGCGGGTCGGTGACCGTGTTCGAGTACGACGCGCTCGACCGGCTCACGGCGGCGTCGTACCCGACGTCCGCCGGTTCGGTCATCTCGACCTCGTTCGGATACGACGAGGCGGGCAACCTCACACGGACGACGGACGGTCGGGGGAACGCCACGTTCTCCACGTACAACAGTTGGGGCCTGCTCGAGACCACGGTGGAACCGTCCACGGCGAGCCACCCGTCGACGTCGTCGCGGACGTGGATCACGGCATACGACGCCGGCGGGCTCCCGACCAAGGAGACCCAGCCGGGTGGGGTGGTCGTCACCCGGACGTTCGACGCCCTGCGGCGGGTCACCACGGCCGTGGCGAACGGGGGTGGGACGGTCCGAGCGACCGACACCTTCGGCTACGACCTGCTGGGACGGCTCACGCGGGTCAGCCACCCCGTCAGCGCGATCAACGTGAGGTACGACGAGCGGAACCTGCCCGTCGGCACCTCGGGCGGAGCCGGGACGAGCACGCTCGTGTACGACGACGACGGCCGCCTGGTGCGGCGGACGGACAAGGCGGGCACCACGACGTTCGGGTGGGATCCCGTCGGACGGCTCACCACCCTCGTCGATCCGCTGACGAAGACCACGCTGCACTACTCCTGGGATGCGGCCGGCCAGCTCGACGACATCCGGTACGGCGATGTGAACCCGGTCGTACGAGACGTCAGTTGGGACCAGCTCGGCAGGCTCGTCGGCGACCGGATCGCCGGCCCGACGGGCACGGTCCTGTACGACGCCTCCTACACCTACGACGCGAACGACAACCTCGCGACGGAGACGGTCGGGCCGGCCGGGATCGTCGGCGGTGGGACGCACCTGTACGCGTACGATCTCGCCGATCGGCTCGTGTCGTGGGCGGCCCCGAACGGTGCCCGGACCGACTACGGCTGGGATGCGGCCGGCAACCGAACGGCCGTCGGGACGACGACGTTCACCTTCGATGCCCGGAACCGGCTGACCAGCAGTTCGGCCGGGAGCACCTACACCTGGACCGCCCGAGGGGCGCTCCTGTCGGCCAAGGAGGCAGGACGGACCACGAGCTACGTCCACGACGGCTTCAACCGGCAGACGAAGGCCGGGACGACGGTGTACGCCTACGACGGGCTGGGCCGGATGGCCAAGCGCGGCACCACCTCGTTCACCTACGCCGGTCTGCTGTCGCAGCCGGCGTCGGAAGGATCGACAGTCACGGCGCGCACGCCGGACGGGTCGGTCGTCGCCGCGCGACTCGCACCGACCGCAGCACTGCTCGCGTCGGATCGCCACGGTGACGTCATCGCGGCCTTCACGGCTGCCGGCGTGGTCACGGGGACGCAGTCGTTCGATCCGTTCGGCACCCGGGCCGCGGGCGTCGGCAAGATCGTCGGCAATCTCGGCTTCCAGGGCCAGTGGACCGATCCGACCACCAAGGCCGTGAACATGGGGGCCCGCTGGTATCGCCCGAACGTGGGCGCGTTCGGTGTGCGGGACGACATCGCCCCCGTGTTGACCAGCAGCACCGGGCTCAACCTCTACCTGTACGGCAACGCGAGTCCGCTCGGTCACGTCGATCCCGATGGTCATCAGGCGCTGCGAGTGGTGGACACACCGAGCAACGCCGGGGTCCTGTCCGTCGCGGCGATCGCCCCGTCGCGGCCGTTGCGGGTGAGCGACGCCCCGACGTACACCGGCACGTTGGCGGTGGGCTCATCGTCCACGGCGCGGTGGATCGGAGGTGGCGGGCTCCAACCCGCGGTCGGTGCTGCCGTGCTCCAGCCCGCCGTCGGCGTGAGCCGGCTGCAGCCGGCGGTCGGTGCCGCGGTGCTCCAGCCCGCCGTCACGCTGCCGGCGTTCCAGCCGGCGATGTTCATCGGCGGCGGGACCGGCGGGATGATCGCACCGTCCACGTCGTGGAGCTTCGACGGCTCCTCCACCCTGGGCACGTGCGCGGACTGCGTGGCCACCGGTCTGGGCGACGCTGCACTGCGGGTCCTGCTGGAGCCGACCGAGGCCGAGGGGAACACCTTGGATGCGCTCGGCGCCGTCTTCGATGGTCGGGAGATCGCCACGGAGATGCTCACCACCGAGGTGTCGGGCTACGTCAAGAAGAGCGGAACGGTGGTGGACGGATACGACCGGGCACGGCGTGGTTGGAAGACGACTCGCGACTGGTTGAAGCGATTCGATCCGCCCTCGGTGTCGCTCGGTCCCGTCAGCGTCGGGCCGCTGGAGGTGATCGACTTCGCGCAGTATCCGGCGAAGTACCGGGACCTCCGGGACCCGAACGCGGGGATCGCGACCAAGGTGGACGCGGTGTCGCACATGGTGCTGACGCCGATCGGCATGATCCCGGCTGCAACGCCGTACGTGGCGGCATGGCAGGTCGGCTCCGAGATCGGCGAGCAGTGGTCGAACGCGGCTCAGAAGGGGTGGGACGACTGCTGGCCCAATTGCTCGAACTGGCACGCCTTCGGCCTGGGGTTCGTGAACACCTGGCTCAACGGCAAGGAGGTGGTGTCGACGCCGGATCCCTGTCGTGAGCCGGGCGCCGTGTGCTTCTGATCGCATCAGGGGCGAGCGCGTCCGGCTTGCGGGAACCGGACGCACCCGAGGACGGACGTCTCACGCGGTCGGCGGAGGCCGCGGAGTCCACCAGCTCGGGCGGGTGCACAGTACACCTCGTCGGACGCGTCGCGAACCACGTCGCCCCCCACAGGTGGGCGGATCACCGAGCAGGTGCATCCGACCACGCTGGGCGCCCGCGCCCTCGGATCGGCGGGCGTCGGCACGGCGCCGGTCGCCGTCAGGCTGCGGCGGTCGGTGCCTCGATGCCGCGCACGTGGCCCCGCTGGTCGTGGTGCTGCAGGAACCACTCGTAGGTGGTCTGCAACCCGAGCTGGAGGTCGTATCGAGGACGCCAGCCGGTCGCGGTGAGCTTGCCGACGTCGAGGACCTTGCGTGGCGTCCCGTCGGGCTTGCTCGTGTCGAAGACGAGTTCGGCCGAGGGGTGCACGAGGTCGCGGATCATCTCGGCGAGGCGGCGGATGCTCACGTCGACGCCGGTGCCGACGTTGATGTGCTGGTCGTCGCTGTAGTGCTGCATCAGATGGTGGCAGGCGTCGGCGAGGTCGTCGACGTGCAGGAACTCTCGCATCGCCGTACCCGTGCCCCAGATCTCCACCTCGCGGCGACCTGCCACGCGGGCGTCGTGGAACTTGCGGATGAGCGCCGGCAGCACGTGGCTGCTGGTGAGGTCGAAGTTGTCGTGTGGCCCGTAGAGGTTGGTCGGCATCGCCGAGATGAAGTCGTGGCCGTGTTGGCGACGGTAGGCCTGACACAGCTTGATGCCGGCGATCTTGGCGATGGCGTACCACTCGTTGGTCGGCTCGAGCGCGCCCGTGAGCAGTTCGTCCTCGGTGATCGGTTGCGTCGCGAGCCGGGGGTAGATGCAGCTCGACCCGAGATAGAGCAGCTTCTGGACGGGGTACTCGTGGGCCGCGTGCACCACGGTGCCGTGGATCATCAGGTTGTCGTAGAGGAAGTCGGCGGGCCGTGTGCTGTTGGCGAGGATGCCGCCGACGGTGCCGGCGACGAGGAACACGTGGTCGGGGCGGTTGGCCTTGAACCAGTGGGAGACCTCGCTCTGGTTCCGGAGGTCGACTTGCTGGCGTGACGCCGTCAGCACGTTGGTGTAGCCGAGCTCACGGAGGCGGCGGACGATCGCCGATCCGACGAGTCCGGTGTGTCCTGCGACGTAGATCCGGTCGGTGAGATCCATTCGCTGGATCGTAGGAAACCGTCAAGGAAGTCTCAAGCGACGTTCGCCCTTTGTGACCGAATGTTCATGCGGCGCGGTCGCCGCACGTCACCGACCGGCGAGGAGGTCGTCCGCGAACTGCACGTAGCGGGCCATCGCATGCTCGGCGCGGCTCGCACGTGCGTGCGCGGATGCGGCGATCAGGAGCCGACGCGACTGGGCCTCGTCGTCGAGGACCTCGAGGAGACGGGTGAGCAGGTCGTGCGGCCGTCCCGGCGGCACCACGCTCGCCGAGCCGTACGCGTTCACCTCGTTGGCGGTGAGGCCACGCGGTTCGACCGCGGCGACGATGGGGCGGTCGGCGACGACGTAGCTCGTGAGCTTGCTCGGCAGGCAGAACTCGCGCACGCCCTGCTCCTCGCAGAGCAGGAGGACGTCGGCTGCGGCGAGGGCGTAGGGGTAGTCGTCGTTCGACAGGGGCGGGACGAACGTGACGTTGTCGAGACCCCGAGCCTGGTGCTGCAGCGCGACCATCTGGTTGCCGGCGCCGACGAGGACGAAGTGGAGGTCCTGCCGCTCGGCAGCGGCGAGACGGGCGCAGTCGACGACGTGGCGGAGTCTCTGCTTCGCCCCCATGTTGCCGGTGTGCACGACGAGCCGACCGCGCGTGGGCAGACCGAGGCGCTGTCGGGCGAATCGCGGGTCGACGTGCACCGGATCGACGTGGGTGAAGTTGGGCAGGACCGAGATCCGGTCGAGAGGGAAGCCGAGGGTCTGGGCGCTGGGCACGAAGGCGTCGGCGATGACGCCGATGCGATGGGCGCGTCGGAGCACGGCGCGTTCGAGCGATCCGATGACCCCGGACACGCGGGCGCCGGCGGCGCCGGTCTGTTCGACGGCGACGCCGGTGAAGTCCTGCACGAGGATCCCGAGCGGGCGACCGCGGCTGGCCGCCACCGCGGCACCGGCACCGGACAGGGATGGGGAGACGGCGATGATGGCGTCGGCCTTCGATCGGAGCACCGACGGCAGGGCGTGCGAGAAGAACGTGCTCTCCATGAGCGCTCGCCCTCGCAGCCCGGGCTGGGTCGGTACGTAGTGACGGCGTCGCTTGACGCGGATGCCGTCGAGGTGTTCGACGTGTCGGAACCCGTGGTCGAAGGGGCGTTGGACACGCCACATCGGGTAGTGAGGGACACCCGTCACGACCGTGACGTCGGCGCCGGCCGTCGCCATGGCGGCGGCCATCGCCGCGTTGTAGGGGGCGATCCCGGTGGGTTCGGGCGGGAAGTTGATGCCCACCAGGGTGACCCGTGCACCGTCGAGCGAGGGACTCGTGCTGGCGACGACGCGCGCAGGCGCCAGTGCTTCGGACATGCCGGCGTTCCTCGCTCTCCCGGGCCGACTCGGACCTCCCGCACTTTAGGGAGTGACTTTGGGAATGGCAAGAGATCGTCAAGCGATCGCGCGTCGGGTGCTCACAACACCTCCGCGCGAGGGGTCCGCGTCCTCATCCGAGGGTGCGGCCGACGTCCGTCTTCTCGGCGGAGCCCTGGATCGCAGCGTTCGTCCGCGAGCAGGACCGGCGACCGTTACTCTCACCCGAGTGAGAGGTGTGGAGGCTCGAGTCCGGCAGCGCGTGCTGTTCGTGACCAATGCTCCGGCGCCGTATCGGACACCGTTGTTCGCACGTCTCGCCGAACACCACGAACTGACCGTGCGCTACTTCGACGAGCCCGAGACCGGACGTGGGTGGCGGATCCCGCTCGGCCGGAACGAGTCGTGGTTCGGCCGTCGATGGCGAGTGCCGGCCCTCGGCGTCGTCACCCCCGGCGTCGTCGGCGCCGTCCGGCGCGCCGACGTGGTGGTGGTCGGCGGGTACGACCAGCTCCCCTGTGCGATGGCCGCCCTCGTCGGACGTCTGCTCGGCCGTCGCGTGGTGATGTTCTTCGACGGCATCGCTCCGTCGCGCCTCGGTCGACGCGGCTGGCGGCTCCGGTACAAGCGGATGGTGACACGATTGCCGCACCACCATCTCGTGAACGGTGGCGTGGCCCGCCGATACTTCGTCGACGACCTCCGCGTGCCGGCAGCTCGCATCTCGAACCAGGTGCTCGTCCCCGTCGACGCACCACCGGCCGGGTCGACCGACCTCCTGCTCGATCTCGCGATCGACCTTCCGATCGACGTGCTGTTCGTCGGTCGGCTCATCGCCCGCAAGGGGGCCGGCGAGGTCGTGGGACTCGCTCGTCGGCACCCGGAGCTGTCGATCGTGATCGCGGGCGATGGGCCCGAGCGAGCGCCGCTCGAACGGGCGTCCGAGGGTTCCGCGAGGTTCCTCGGGGCGGTGGATGGCGCCACCGTCGCTGCGCTGATGCGGGCCGCCGCCTGCGTCGCGGTGCCGTCCGTCGACGAACCGTGGGGGCTCGTGGTGCACGAGGCGATCTCGCTGGACGTGCCCGTCCTCGTGGGCGCCGACATGGGATGTGTGGAGGATCTGGTGGTCGACGGGGTCAACGGGGTGGTGCTCGGCGCGTCGAGCATCGACGCCCTGGAGACGGCGCGACAGCAGGCGATCGTGCTCGATCGGGAGGGGCTCAGGGCGTGCAACGACGTGCGGCGGGCCACGTGGAACCTCGACGAACACTCGGCGGCCTTCCTCCGCGCCATCGGGTAGCGTCGCCCGGGTGAACGCACCGTTCGACCTCGGCGGCTTCACGGGGGCCGGCTACGACAAGGGTCGAGGGGTCCTGTGGCAGGTCGCGTGGACGGTCGTGCAGGGCACCGTCTTCAAGCGGTCGTGGTTGCCGGCTCGTGCTCGTGTGTCGTTGCTCAGGATCTTCGGGGCGCGTATCGGGCAGGGCGTGCTCGTCCGTGACGGCGTGACGGTCCACTGGCCCTGGAAGCTGACGATCGGAGATCGGTCGTGGATCGGGGTGGGGGCGTGGATCCTGAACCTCGAGCCCGTGGCGATCGGACACGACAGCTGTATCTCCCAGCAGGCGTTGCTCTGCACGGGCAGCCACGATCGCCGTTCGCCCACGTTCGAGTTCGACAACGCGCCGATCATGGTCGGCGATCACGTCTGGATCGCGGCCCGCGCCATGGTGCTGCGTGGCGTGACCGTCGGAGATCGCGTCACGGTCGCGGCCGGTGCGGTGGTCGCGTCGGACGTGCCGGCGGGGGTGACGGTGCGGGGGCCGGTCGCGGCGTCGTCGTGAGGATCCTCCATGTCCTGACGTACGTGGGACCGGGCAACCCGTTCGGAGGCCCGGTGAGTGTGGCGAGGAATCAACGCGACGAGCTGCGACGGCGCGGTCACGAGGTCGACGTGATCGCCGCCGGACCCGGTCGTGCCGAGCGTTGGTCCGGCGACGCGATCGGTGTGCAGGCGTTCTCGTCGTTGCGCTGGTCGCAGGCCGCCGGGTTCAGTGGGTTGTGGTCCCCCGGTCTGTGGTGGTTCGCCGTGCGTTCGGTGCGGCGCTACGACGTCGTGCACGTGCACCTCGCACGCGACCTGGTCACGCTGCCGGTGGCCAGGCTGGCGGGGCTGCTCGGTGTGCCGTACGTGGTGCAGCCGCACGGCATGGTCGACGAGTCGTCGAGGCGGAGCGCGAGGGTGCTCGACCGTGCGGCCACGAGAGCGGTGCTCCGCGGTGCGGCAGCCGTGCTGACGTTGACGCCGACGGAGGACGACGACATCGCTGCCGTGCTCCGGGACCGCACGTTCGCTGCGACCCGCCTGGTGAACGGCATCGGTCTCGCGGACGACCCCGTCGAGCTCCCCGAGCGCCGACGGTTCCTCTTCTGCTCACGCCTGCAGCAGCGCAAGCGCGTGGATCTGTTCGCCGCGGTCGCGTGCCGTCGGGCGTCGGACGGATCGGCCGCCGAGTTCGTCGTGGTGGGCGCCGACGAGGGCGCCGGTGACGTCGTTCGTCGTGCGGTGGAAGCGTCGGGCGGGCGGCTGGTGTACGACGGTCCGGTGGAGGCCGACGAGGTGCCGGCCGTGCTCGACGCCGCGTCGGTGCTCGTGTTGCCCTCGGAGCGTGAGCCGTTCCCCATGGTGGTGGTGGAGGCGATGGGGAGAGGCCGTGCCGTCGTGGTGACGGACGAGTGCGGACTGGCGCCGCTGATCGCCGAGCACGGTGCCGGCCTGGTGGTCCCTGCCGGTGACGAGGCCGCGTTGCACGACGCCGTGCTGCGGCTGGAGAAGAGCACCGACACCGAGTTGTCGTCGATGGGATCGCGAGCTCGTCGAGCGGTGCTCGCCGAGCTCTCGATCGCCTCCGTGGTCGGGCGGCTCACCGAGGTGTACGAGTCGGCGGTCGCATCGCAGCCACGCAGGCGGCGACGAAGCCGGTGACCATCCCCTCGATGGTGTGGTGTTCACACGACCGTCGAATGGCGTCCGGTCGGTAGCGGCCGGCTCGCTGGCGTCGCACGATCTCGGAGATCGCCGTCGCGACCGCCTCGGGATCCTCGCCGGTGAAGCTGATCGAGTTGCTCTCGTCGGCGAGGGCGACCTCGGGGGAGTGGGCCGCGTCTGCTCGGTAGAGGAACGGCACCCCGTGCAGGAGGCTCTGGACCAGGTTGAGTCCGACGTAGCCGCCGCAGGCGGCGGCGATCGACTCGCCGTAGAGGTCGTCGAGGATCCGATGGTCGTAGGTGCCGGCGCGGAGATCGATCCAGTCGGCGTCGCTCGCGAGCATCTCGAGGTGCTCGCGCTGCGGCCCGTCGCCGACCACCGTGAGGACGACGTCCTGCAGGTCGGGGTCTCGGCTCCGGGCGCGTGCGAGGGCGTCGGCGAGCAGTGCGATGCCCTTGTCCTCCACCAGCCGGCCCACGGTGAGCAGCCGGACGCGCGGCCGATCCGCCACCACCGAGGCGTCGGTGGCGAGGTTGGTCGAGTTCGGGGCGACGTGCACCCGGTGCGCTCGGCGGGGTGCCCGGCGTCGGAACCGCTCGGCGTCCACGTCGGTGTAGGCGATGACACCGGACGCGAGGCCGGTCATCGCGGCGCGTCCGAGTCCGTGGCGTGGCGGTGCGGTGCGGTTGTGGAAGTGGCCCCACAGCAGCATCGGTCGGCGTCGGAGCCGACGTGCCGCCAGCACCGCCCAGGTACTGATCACTCGAGGGTTGAGCTCGGCGACGACGAGGTCTGCGTGTCTCGTGGCGGTCCGTATGCCGCGCTGCACGAGCAGACGTCGCCGGAGGAGGTAGCGGTTGGTGAGCTGGACGTCGGGGTGCCACGTCTCGGCGAGACGGACGCTCGGGTCGAAGTACTCCGTGCCTGCTGCGACGACGGCATGCAGGTGCGGGATCCGGCGCAGTTGCTCGACGAACGGGATGCGGTAGCCGGGCACGGTGCCCTGGACGATCACGATCGTCGGCGTCTCTCCCCGATGCGCCACGGGACGATCCTAGGAGATCGGGTCGCGCGGCCGCCCACGAGCTCGGCCGCCGCGCGAGGTGTTCACCGGCCGTTGCCCGAGTGTTGCAGCCGGCGCGGTGGATTCGCGACGGAACCCTGCCTCGTCAGACGGTGGTCGGCGCTCTCGTGAGGGAGGGGATCGCGATGCGGATGAAGGCGCGGTCGTCGTAGGAGTCGGCGCCAGGGGCGAGGCCTTTCGTCGCGCGGATCGTGGTCATGCGAGGGTCGTCGCGGAGCAGTTCGGCGAGTGCCGCTTCTGCGTCGTCGAGATGCTGTCGGGGAAGCGGGTATCCGTCCGTCATCAGGCTGACCTCGGACTGGCGGTCGGGGAGCGCGAACACCTCGAGGTAGCGGTCCGGGACGTGCGCGCCGTCGATCGCCCCGAAGCCGTGGCGCGAGCTCGGGTGGTTGCAGAGCTGATCGGTGCTGCGGATGAGCCAGGGGAGGATCGCCTCGCGCCCGCGGTCGAGTTGGTGCGCGACGTCCTCGTTCGGTGACGCGTCCAGCGAGGCGTCGTCGTCGAGGTCGAGGATCAGGGCTCGGGTGGCGCCGAGCACGTCGTCGACCGGGTTGGTGCCGGGATGGGTGGTCCCGTCGATCACGAGATGGCAGTCCCCGACGCGGACGACGCGCCGTTGCAACCGGTCGAGCGCCGCCACCGTCACGCACGGTCGGCCCGTGGTGACGTGGCCGACGGCGGCGCTCAACGTGTCGATCACCGCACGTGCCGAGCGCTCGTTGTCGTCGTCCATCGATGCGAACGACGCTGCGAGTCGGTCGAGGAGCAGCGGCTCCGGCCCGGCCTTCGGCGTCGACTGGTCGAGGACCGCGATCCACCGTTGCGTGCGGACGATCATGTCGAGGCACGCTCGCCGTCGATCACGCGGGACCACCACCTGCTCGATCACGCGCATGTGCGCGAGCGTAGTGAGCCGTCCCCGCTGCAGCTGGTGAGGCCGCGGCGGGGACGACCCGCCGTCGTTCGTGTGCGCCGCCCGGCCGGTCAGCCGGCTTGGTGGTTCTGGGTGACCTCGGCGTCGGTGAGGGCTCGGCTGTAGACGGCGACCATGTCGATCGTGCCGGAGAAGGGGTGCGCACCGTTGGCGTCGGCGCCCACCACGAGGGGCAGGGTGCGGTCCCAGGTGAGCGTTCCGGGCGAGGAGCCGACGCCGCGGCGGACGCCGTCGACGTAGATGCGGTAGTTGCCGTTGGCGAAGCGTGTGATCACGAGGTGGACGCGCGTGTCGGCGACGACGGGGCTGTGGGTGACGCGACCGGAGTACGAGCCGGAGCTGCGAAGGCGGTGTTCCCACACGTCGGTCGGGGCGGAGATGCCGAAGCCCTGGCTGAGGACGGCGTTGCGGCTGGTGGTGGTCCGGGCGATCCCGGCCACCCACGCAGGTGCGGTCGGCGAGGCGACTGACGGGGTCAGCCAGACCTCCATCGTGTATTCGTTCGACGCCCGCACGGCATCGGACACCTTGGTCGCGGCCACCGGGGACTGCAGGCGGGCACCGTCGAGGGTGATGCCGTCGGCCGTCCAGGTGTAGCCGATACCGATGAGGTCCAGGTCGAGCGGGGTGCCGGTGCCGGAGGTGTCCCGGGCGACGGTGCCTTCGCCTTCGTCGAAGTCGTAGAACGACTCCAGCCCGGTCGTGACCCGGTCGGCGGGCACGACGCTCAGCCGCGCCGCTCGCGAGGTGATGGAACCGAGTTCGTTCGACACCCTGACGGTGAAGGTCGCGCCATCGTCTGCGAGGGCGGCGCCGGTGAGCTGGAGGCTGGGACCGGCGACACCCGGGACGGGGTCGCCGTCACGCGACCACTCGTAGACGAGACGGCCGCCCGTGGCTTCGACGGTGAACAGCGCGGCGTCGCCGGGACGAACCTCGACGTCGGCGGGCTCGGTGGTGATCTGCGGCGAACCGATGGTCGGTACCGGCGCCGGACCGGCGTCGAGGTTCACGGCCACCTCCGCACCGGTGAGGGCGCGGGAGTACACCGCGACGAGGTTCACCGTGCCGCGGAACGTGTTGCCTCCGCTGGGGTCGCCGCCGATGGTGAACGGCATCGTGTTGCTCCACGGCGACAGGTTGCCCGTGGCGGACACCTGGCCGACCTGCACGCCGTTCACGTAGAGCCGGGCGATGCCCGATGCGCTGCGGGTGACCACGACGTGCGTGAGGTCGGTGTTGATCGCACCGCGTGGTCCGGTGGCTCGGTTGGTGTAGCGGGTGCTGGTGCGCACCCGAGCCTCCCACCGATCGGAGGGATCGCTGCGGAAGTAGCCCTGGGTGAGTGACGCGTTCCATGCGGAGGCGTTGGTGCCGAGCAGGGCGACGAATCCAGGGGTGGTCGCGTTCGCCGCATCCGGGACGACCCACGCTTCGATCGTGATCTCGTTCGACTGCTTGGCCGCGTCGACGATGCCGGATGCGGCGCCGCCGGTGATCACGGTGCCGTCGAGATCGATCCCCTCGGGCGTCCAGGTCGCACGCGTCGGGTCGACGATGGTGAGGTCGAGCGACCCGATCTCGTCGGTGACGTGCGAGCCCTCCCCGCCCGGGAACTCGTAGTACGCCGTGAGTCCGCTCGTGATCCTGAGGCTCGGGGCGACGACGTCGACGGTGACGGTCCTGACGGTGGTGTTGCCGGCCAGGTCGGTGGCCGAGAACGTGTAGCTGCGTGGACCGGCGGTCTGCGCCGGCTCACTCACGCCGAGGCAGTCGGTCGCGATCCCGGAGAGCGCGTCGTTCGCGACGCAGGTGATCGAGATCGCTTCGCCGAAGTCCACACTGGTGGGTGCATCGATCGTCAGCGTGGGCGCGGTCCGGTCGATCGACACCGTCACGGAGCCGGTGGCGCAGTTGGCGGCCGGGTCGCAGGACTGGCCCGAGGTGACGACCTGGTTCGCTCCTTCCGTCGACACGTTGGTGTCGGCCGGGTCGGACGGGGTGCCCGATGACGGAGCGGGATCGTTCGCGGTCCAGTCGATGACGACCGACGTGTCGTGCCAGCCGGCGATGTTCGCTGCAGGCGAGACTGATCCGGTCACGGTCGGCGGGGTCGTGTCGACGGGGGCGGCCAGGGTCGCCGTGCCGGGCGAGCCGATCTCGCTGACCTGTGCGGCTGTGAAGGCCCCGTTGACGCCCACGGCGCTGAACGTGGTCAGGACCGGGAACGGGGAGGTGGCGCTGCCGGCGCCGGCCGCGTTGTCGAAGGTGGTGAACGGCGCAGTGGATGGCGATGCGCCGAACGCAACACCGGTGACGATCGTTCCGGCGCTGTCGAACAGCACGACGGAGTCGCCGCCGGTGGACAGGCCGACGCCACCGCCGGTGTAGTTGCCGAAGAAGAAGCCACTGTCGAACAGGTTCTGGCGGAACCATGCCTGGGCGAACGCGAGCTCGAACGCCGCCCGGTCGGTGCCTTCGAAGAAGATCGCCGATTCGCCGGCGGGAAGGGTGCTCACGCCGACCAGTTCGACGCCGCTCGTGAAGGTGGTCGATCCGTCGTCCATCCGCCAACCGGTGAGGTTGACCGACGTGGTGCCCGTGTTGGTGATCTCGAACCAGTCGGCAGCGTAGGGCGAGTTGCCCGAGCCGAAGGGTGCGACCTCGGTGATACGAATGCCCGAGGTGTCACCGCCGGGATCGCCGCCGCCGCCCTCGACGCCGAACGGTGATCCGACCTGGCCGTCGTCTGCGGCCAGGAAGGCGCCGTTGACGCCTTCGGACGCCAGGGTGGCGATCACGACCGGCGCGGCGGCGGCACCGAGTCGGGCGGTGTTGTCGAAGGTGCGCTGCGGAGTCGCGGCACCGAACGACACGCCGGTGACGTGGCTGCCGTCGGCGGCGAAGATGTTGACGCCGTCGCCCGACGCGGAGAGGCCGACGCCGGTGCCCGAGTACTGGCCGATCTTCACGCCGGCCGGCAACCCGGATGCACCGAACCAAGAGGCGGCGAAGGCAGCGCTCACGGTCGGGAGGTCGGTGGTCTCGACGAAGATGGCGGACTCGCCGGGGGCGAGCGAGGAGACGCCCGTGAGCGCGACGGCGCTCGCGGCGCTGTTCGAGCTGTCGTCGATGGTGGCGCCGGTGAGGTCGATCGCCTCGCCGCCGGTGTTGGTGAGCTCGAACCAGTCGGCGGCGTAGGTGGCGTCGCTGCCCCACGGGGCGACCTCGGTGATCGCGAGGCGAGTGAGCGGCGACGCATCCGGTGCCCATACCAGCAACTGCGGCTGAGTAGCGCTGCCGCCGCCGCCCTCGGACGTGGTGTACATGATGAGGTCGCGGTCGACCGTGACGCCTTCCATCGTCTGCGCCGGGACGGCGAGCGGGGCGCCGGTGTCGACGATGTCGACCTGGCTCGAGATCGTTCCCGAACGGTCGACGTTGACGATCCGGCCGGACTCCTGGCTGATGATCAGCAGATTCTCCGAGGTGCCGCCGTCGAGGTCGGGGAGCAGCGAGAGCGGGAAGACGTCGGAGAGGTCGCCGGTCCCGATCAGGGCGGGGTCGAACAGGTTCGTCGGGTTCTCGGTGGTGGCGGACCCGTTGGTGGCGGCGCCGAGGACGAAGTCGATGTTGGTCTGGAAGATGCCCTGGGGGCTGCTCTCCTTCACGCCGATGAAACCGAGACCGCTGGCGTTGGACGTCAGCGGGTCGTAGCTCAGGCCTTCGAGGCCGATGTTGCCGATGGTGGTGCCGAGCTTCACGGCCGTTCCCGTGCTTCGGTCGAACACGGTGCCGCCCGCGTAGGCGACGAGGACGGCGTTGCGGAGCCGCTCCTCGGCGATGACGAACTCGCCATTGCCGACGTAGCTGATGCCTTCCGTGTCCGCGAAGCCGGTGAGGGTCATCGAGTCGATGAGCTCGCCGGTCTTCGACACCTGCACGACGGAGGTGCCTTCGTCGCCGACGACGAACAGCGTGTCGGTGTCCCAGTTGTAGGTGATCGCAGAGACTTCGGTGGCGAGTTCCGAGCCGACGGGAGCCGGTGACGTGAGCTGGGTCGGCAACGGGTGCCTGCCCACGATCGAGTACGTCGACAGGTCGAGGTCCGACGGCGTGGGCGGCGGCGGGCACGTCGGGGAGAACGCGACCGTCGCGTACGGGCTGGTGCCGGGGCTGGCGATCGAGGTGCCCGGCCCGGCGGAGTCGACGGTGATCGAGCCGGGATCGTTCGCGGGCGTCGACAGTGCCCACGAGGTGTAGTCGTCGGCGGCGAGGGCTGTTGCGGACGTCGGCACCACGGAGTTGTCGCGCGATCGAGGGGTGTCGGTGTACGTGATGCGGTCGACGAGATTGCCGGCGTCGTCCCAGATGCTGATCTGGTCACCGTTGCCGAGCCCGGGGTTGCTGCCGCCGACCACCTTGTATCCGGCGCACAGGCCCCAGTAGGCGCGGAACGCGTCGGCGGTGACGTCGGTGAAGACGACGGATTCGCCGGGGGCGACGACGCCGAGTCCGCCGAGGCCGAACTGACCGGCGACGGTGGTGCTGTCGCTGAACGACCAGCCGCTCAGATTGACGGGGGCGGTACCGACGTTGGTGAGTTCGACGAACTCGGCTTCGGAGAAGTCGCGTAGCTGGTACGAGAACTCGGTGATGCGCATCGGGAGTGTCGGCGCGGCGACGGGACCGGCTGCGTACTGGCTGGTGCCGGGGCTGCCGATGGAGGTGCCGGGACCCGCGGAGTCGACGGTGATCGAGCCCGGGTCGTTGGCGGTGCTGGACAGCGCCCAGTCGTCGTACACGTTCGCACCGATGGCGGCCAGCGAGGTGGGCACGACGGAGTTGTCGCGCGAACGCGGTGTGTCGTCGTAGGTGAGGCGGTCGACGAGGTTGCCGGCATCGTCGTAGATGTTGATCTGGTCGCCGTTGCCGAGGCCCTGGGTGCTGCCGCCGACGACGTCGACGGACTCGGCGATGCCCCAGTAGGTGCGGAACGACGCTGCGGTGACGTCGGTGAAGACCACCGATTCGCCGGGGGCGACGACACCGAATCCGCTGAGATCGAACGAGCCGGCCACGGCGGTGGAATCGTCGAACGACCAGCCGGTCATGTTGACGGGCGTGGTGCCGACGTTGGTGAGTTCGACGAACTCGGCCTCGGAGAAGTCACGCAACTGGTACGAGAATTCGGTGATCCGAATCGCGGGGGCGGGCGTGGCGACGGGTGCGGCGGCAACAGGGGCGACGACCGTGACGACAGCCACGGCCGAAGCCGAGAGAGCGATCGCCGCAGCCGCCGCTGCGCCGCGCCGTGTTGCGTTGACGTGCATCGCCACTGGCTATCAGCGGCTCGTGGATCGGCCCTGACGTCGTGATGAACGTGAGGTGTCGGTCGAACGAACCGTGGATGGCCGGTCGCTGAGCCGCTGGCCGCCGGGGTCAGCCGGCGGTGTGGTTCTGGGTGACCTCGGCGTCGGTGAGGGCTCGGCTGTAGATGGCGATCATGTCGATCGTGCCGGTGAAGGGGTTGGCGCCGTTGGCGTCGGCGCCGACCACGAAGGGCAAGGTGCGGTCCCAGGTGAGGGTGCCGGGTGACGAGCCGACGCCGCGACGGACGCCGTTGACGTAGATGCGGTAGTTGCCCGAGGCGGTGCGGGTGATCACCAGGTGGACGCGTGTGTCGGCGGTGATCGGACTGAAGGTGACGCGTCCGGAGTAGGCGCCGCTGCTGCGCAGCCGGTGTTCCCACACGTTGGTGGGCGTCGACACGCCGAAGCCTTGTGTGAGGACGGCGTTTCGGGTGCTGGCGGTGCGGGCGATGCCGGCGACCCAGGCGGGGTTGGTGGGTGCGGCCACGTCGGGGGTGACCCAGACCTCCATGGTGTATTCGTTGGACGCCTGGACGGCGTCGGAGATCTTCGACGCGGCGCCGGTCGATTGGAGGCGGGCGCCGGTGAGGGCGATGCCGTTCGTGGTCCAGGTGGCGCCGGTGCCGACGATGCTCAAGTCGAGCGGAGTGCCGCGACCGGAGGTGTCGCGGGCGACGGTGCCGTTGCCTTCGGCGAAGTCGTAGAAGGCCTGGAGGCCGTCGGTGACGCGCACCGACTGGATCACGCGCAGGGTTGCCGTTCTCGACGAGACCGCACCGACCTCGTTGGAGACGGTGACCGTGAAGGTGGCGCCGTCGTCGCCGAGGTCGGGATCGAGCAGCTGATAGGTGGGAGACGTGGCACCCGGGATCGGCACGCCGTTGCGCGACCACACGTACGTGAGGGTTCCGCCGCCGGTGGCCTCGACGCTGAACGTGGCCGCGGTGCCAGGGGCGACCGTGACATCGTCGGGCTCGGAGGTGATCTCGGGCGAGCTCGCGGTCGGCACCGGTGCTGGTCCGGCATCGCGGTTGGTGATCACCTCTGCGGCGGTGAGGGCCCGTGAGTACACGGCGACGAGATTCACGGTGCCGCGGAAGGTGTTGGCGCCGTTGGGGTCGCCGCCGATGGTGAGCGGCATCGCTGCACTCCAGGGCGAGAACGTGCCGGTGGTGGCGACCTGGCCGACCTGCACGCCGTTGACGTACAGCCTGGCGGTGCTCCCTGACGTGCGGGTGAGGACGAGGTGCGTGAGGCCGGTTCCGACCGCGCCTCGGGCGCCGGTGGCGCGGTTGGTGTAGCGCGTGCTCGTGCGCACGCGGGCTTCCCAGCGGTCCGACGGGTCGTTCGCGAAGTAGCCCTGGGTCAGCGATGCGTTCCATGCGGTGGCGTTGTCGCCGATCAGTGCGACGAAGCCCGGGGCTGCAGAGGCCCCGCTGTCGGGCGCCACCCACGCCTCGATGGTGATCTCGTTGGACTGCTTGGCGGCGTTGACGATGGCGGCGGCAGCGTCGCTGGTGAGGATGGTGCCCTCCAGCTTGAGCCCTTCGGGTCGCCACGTGGCCTGGTTCGGGTCGACGATCGTGAGGTCGAGCGAGCCTGCTTCGTCGGCGACGACCGACCCGCTGCCGCCGGGGAGGCGGTAGATCGACTGCAGGCCGTTGGTGACGCGGGTGCTGGCCGGGCCGGCGTCGATGTAGGTGGCAGTGAGTTCCAGGTCGGTCGTCGTGATCACCGGGGTCTGCTGGCGGGTGCCGCCGTTCGACCACGAGTCGAAGGTGTAGCGACGGCCGTTGAGCACCTGTTCGGCGGGTGCCTCGAGCGTGCGTTGCATGCCGACGACGGCACCGCTCGTCACCGGAGCGGTGGCCGGCTGGCCGTCGAGGTCGAGGCGCAGGCCGGGCGGTGAGGTGTTGAGCCGGATGGTGCTCGTCTCGGGGTGGATGTCGACGAACGTGGAGTTGGACAGGCCGCCGCTGTCGACGACGGCGAGCCTGATCCGGTACCACACGTTCGAGGAGGTCTCGCCGACGACGGGCGGGGTGAACTGCCCGCCGGAGCCGGTGAAGGGCAGGATGAACGGGTGGGTGTGGTCGTCGTGGTGGAACACGACCTCCCACGTCAGCGCGTTGGCGCCGAGGGTGCCGTCCTCGGGGTCGGTGCCGGTACCGCCGAAGGTGATCGTCTGGCCGGCTCGGTAGGTGGCGCCCGTGATGGGTGCGGTGATGGTGGCGGTCGGCGGCTGGCTCGGCGTGACGGTGGTGAGCAGCGCTTCGTCGGACAGCACGGAGCCCGCCCCGTTGGTGACGCGCACGCGGTACAGCGAGCCGTTGTCGCCTGCGGTGACGTTGGGACGCGTGTAGGTGCGATCGGTGGCGCCGTCGATGGGCTGGCCGTTGCGTAGCCACTGGTAGGTCAGCGTGCCGCCGGTGGCGGTGACGCTGAAGGTGGCCGACGAGCCGATCGGCACCTCGATGTCGTCGGGGTGGTCGTCGACGTGCGGGACGAGCGCGCCCGTGTAGGTGTACTTGACGACTCGGCCGGAGTTCTCGCGCTCGAGGTAGTAGAGGGCGCCGTCGGGGCCGACCTCGAGATCGACGGGCTTGGCGCCCGTCGAGAACTCGGTGAAGGTGTTGGCGCCGGACGAGGTGTCGAGCACGCCGATCCAGCCGCGGCAGTAGTCGCCGACGAAGTAGTCGCCGACGTAGCGGGCGGGGAAGGTCGCGACGGGCGGGTTGTAGAAGGCGCCGGCGGTGACGGAGCAGCCGACGGGTGTGCCGGTGGTGTGCGAGTAGGCGAACACCGGCGTGATGTGTCCGGGCGTCGAGGTGGGTCCCTCCGACAGCGGCCAGCCGTAGTTGCCGCCGCGCTGGAGTTCGTTGACCTCTTCCCAGAGGGCGTTGCCGACGTCGCTGATGAAGATCCGGTTGGTGCCCGGCTGCTTCGCGAACTTGAACGGGTTGCGGACGCCGACGGCGTAGATCGCCCGGTTGATGCCGGTGGTGGTGGCGTAGAAGGGGTTGTCGGTCGGGATCGTGCCGTCGGTGTTGATCCGGAGGATCTTGGCGAACGGGGTCGTCATGTCCTGTCCGTTCTGCGAGCGCAGGTTGTCGCCGACGGAGATCAGGAGCTTGCCGTCGGCGCCGAACACGAGGTCGCCGCCGTCGTGGTTGATCTCCTTGTCGTTCAGCGTCGGCAGGTCGAGCAGGACGGTCTCGACGCCGGTGGACACGTCACCGTTGGCGACGAGGCGGCTGACCCGGTTGTGAACCGTGGGCGTGGTGGCCGTGTAGTGCACGTAGACGTACTTGTTGGTGGCGAAGTTGGGGTCGAACGCGAGGCCCATCAGGCCCTGGGTGCCGCCGGCGGAGACGGTGAGGGTGTGGAACGGTGTGGCGAGCTTCTGGCCGTTCTTGATGACGATGATCCGGCCGCCCTGCAGGCTGACGAAGATGCGGCCGTCGGGTGCGAAGGCCATGGCGGTCGGTGCCGACATGCTGCGGGCGACCTCGGTCTCGACGAAGTTGGGGTCGTTGACGACGGAGGCGGCCTGCACCGCGCCGGGGCTGCCCGTGACGGTCACGACCGCCAGCATCGACAACGCCACCAACAGATTTCGCCCGACTCTCATGCCTGCCCTCGTTCGCTCCGCCCGACGGGTGCGCGACCGAGGACGAGTCCCACTGCCGCTGCACCGCTTCGTCGAGCGTAGGTCGTGAGGCGGTCGGTGTCGACGGTGATGACTGCCGGATTCGTCAAGGTCTGCGCGGATCGAGGTGACGTGCGTCGGCGACCCTCACCCAACGCGAGCGACATGCCACGCGTCGTGCGACTCGGTCCGATCGCAGGCGCGATGCGGTGGCAACCGCGGAGGCGTGCGAAGCCGGTCAGAACTCGGTCACCTACACTCTCGGGCACACACGCGCCAAGGGACGGGGGCGTCGTCCGTCTTCGAGCACGGTGGCGGTGGGCCACGGAGGAGAGCATGATGCCGGCTGCACGTCGAGGCAGGGTCGCGCTGGTGGTGTTGGGACTGCTGTTGGGCACGGTCGCCGTGGTGGCGCCGTCGAACGCAGGAGCGCAGACGGCGGGTCCTCCGCTCACGTGGTTCAGTGGCACGTACACGGCCACGAAGAACGCATATGCACGTCCGGCGGATGCGAGCCCGTCGAGCTTCACCTCACCGGTCGATTACGCCGGCGGGCGCATGTACTGGCGGCTCGAGCTGACCAGCAAGCCGAGCTCGAAGCCGATGCTGTTCCAGATCTGCATGTGGCGGCACACGCCCGGGGCCACGGACTACGAGTGGGAGACCTGCTCGGCCGAGGCGGCGATGCCCGTGTCGACCGCGGGCACCACGTACGCCGATCTCGGTGTGCTGCGCTCGTGGTGGACCAAGTCGAACGGCTGGGACTGGAACCGCCGTCCCGATGTGGTGCGCATCATGATCAAGGACGCCGAGACGAAGCGGCTGATGATGAGCACGGTGTGCGGCAGCTATTGCTACCGCGGCAGCGACATCGACCAGCACGTGCCGATCGTGATGAACACCGCCACGATCATCGTCCCGGCCGGCACGGCGTTCAGCGCGCCGAGCGGTTGGCGCGGATGTCCGGCCAGCTGGGGTGGTGGGTGTTCCGGCAGCGTGACGACCACTCAGCCGGTGCGGCCGCCGGTGACGACGCAGCCACCGGTGACCACTCGGCCGCCGGTGACCACGCAGGCGCCGACCACCACGTTGCCGCCGGCCCCGCCGGCCGGGACGCTGACGGTGCCGGGCGGGTCGGGTGCGCCGAGCGGTGCGGAGGCCGTGATCGCGAACCTGGCGCTCACGGACGCGACGGCGCCCGGGTATGTGTCGGCCGACCGTTGTGATCGTCTCGTCGACACCCCGCCGTCGGTGTCGTCGGCGAACCACCCGGTCGGCGCCGCGGTGTCGAACCTCGCGATCGTGTCGTCGAATGCGGCAGGGCAGTTCTGCGTGTACCGGCAGCGGGCGGTGCAGCTCGTGGCCGACGTGTTCGGCTATCTGGTGCGTGGCTCGGGCTGGACCGTGACGCCGGTGGCGTCTCGCCGCGCGCTCGACACCCGCTCCACGGGGCGGGTCGACGCGAACTCGATCACCCGGGTGCCCACCGGCCTGACGGGCCGCCCGGCGGCGCTGGTGAACATCGCCCTGGTCGGTGCGGCGAGCGCGGGGTACGTGACGGCCGGCAGCTGCGATCAGCTCACCGTCGGCCCGCAGGCGAGATCGACCGGCAACGCCGTGCCGGGGCAGGCGGTGTCGAACCTCGCGGTCGTGCCGCTGTCGGCCGACGGCGCGTTCTGCATCTACTCGCAGTCGTCGCTGGATCTCGTGGTGGATGTGCAGGCGGCGATCGGCCCGGATGCGTCTGGACTCCGCTGGACGCTCGGCAGCCAGCGACTGCTCGACACGCGCACCGGTGGCGCGCCGAGCGCCGGCACGATCACGCGTGTGGCGACCGGGCTTCCGGCAGGAACTCCTGCAGCGGTCGTGAACGTGGCGCTCACCGACGCGAGCGCACCCGGCTACGTGGTGGTCGGCCCGTGCAGCACGATGCCGGCGACCGGGCACACGACGTCGAACGCGAACCACACCACGGGGCCGGCGTCGTCGAACCTGGCGCTCGTCACGCTCGACGCCGACGGTGGCTTCTGTCTCTACCGTCAGGCTGCGGTGCACGCGGTGGTCGATCTGCAGGCCTCGCTCACCACGGGCGGGGCGCTCGGCGTGTCGCTGGCGAACCCGAGCCGCTTGCTGGACACCCGCGCCGGCTGACGCGTCGGGACGCTCGAGCGCACTCGCGACCGGCGCAGGGCGTGATGCTGCAGGTTCGCCGGCGCACGAGGTGTCCTTCAGGACATGTCCGCGGCGCGCGGGAACGGCCATCATGTCCGCCGTGGGACAGAGGCGGTCGCGGGTGAGGGGACCGCTCGTGGTGGCGCTCGTGGCGAGCGGGTTGGTGGTGCCCGGCGGGTCGGTGGCGGCGCCCGTGGAGTTGCGGTCGTGTTCGGTGGCACCCGATGGTGCAGCGAACACCG
>WBZM01000243.1_pt1 | contig 88011 bp, 88 predicted proteins | sample 5204271 | NCBI WGS metagenome assembly WBZM01 (sample SAMN12344346, study PRJNA552823) | activated sludge metagenome | biome: Activated sludge suspended growth; feature: Nitrification reactor; material: Wastewater; isolation source: activated sludge from nitrification reactor of wastewater...
CTAAACATTTTAGTTTACATCCATTCCCGAAAGGGTCTGACACGGCTTTGGTATAAATTTACCTCAGCCAGAGGTCCATTTTTGGATGTTCCCCTGAGGGGATGCCCGCTTTCTTACATTGTCTAAAAAAGGAGTTCCTATGAAATTAATTATTATTAGCGCTATCATGTTATCGGCAAATCTTCTGTTCGGAGCCATGCCTCCAGAATCCATTGTGAACTGTGCTGTTTACGCCAAACTTAACGATCAAGATCCTAGACCTGTGAGTATAAAATTGAGATCTTACACTATCAATAGTAACTATGAGGTTGGCATCATTGGTGACGAAACTTGCGCGATCGCAGGAAAATTTCGTGTGGTGCTAGATCCAACTAATCATGGTATCCGAATCGTTATAGCAGACGTATCTAAATCTGCAGGTCTGGTTGATAGAGCCGCATGCCGATCTCAAAACAATCCTCCGATGAATATGGGCTTACCCCCTTACACTCCAATCGTTGCGACATTGTTTCAGAGATTGCCAAAGGATGTCGGTGCGCGCGCCATTTCAACTCATGGTTTTACGGGACTGCAATATGTATACGGACGTGATGGAAAAAGCGAGTTGCAGATTTATTGCAACTAGATAATACTTTCAATCATATGGTCCTTAGATTTTTGAATCTCATGGCAGAGAAATCAAGCAGCATTTTGGATTTTTCAAAGATTTCAACAAGAGCAAAGGTTGCGCGATCAAGCTATTTTCGTTTTGTAGAAATTTTAGAAGACACACTGGTAGGCTCAAGGCTTGAAGTTTTTCAAGGTGCAGAGTCAGCATATTAGGACTACAATTTGTATATTTAAGCTCAATATGCCTGACTTTATCTTGAATAGAAGAATTACTTTTGTGTACACGATCGCTAAGTGTATCGGCACCGGTCTTGCTAAGTCATAGTTCCATCAAGAATGGGAGCTCAAGATGAATCTCTTTACCTGTCGTATGAGCACTAAGGTAATTTCTACATTGGTGTCTAGTCTATTGTCAGCGTGCAGCCTGCAGGCTGCTGAGTTTTCGCTTCCCACGGCGGACGGCATTTACGAACTGAAAGGGCAAATCGACTTCCCAGATCAGGTTCAAAATAATGTTCCCCTCGTTGTAATGATTCCGGGGACGGGGCTTTTTGAGCGTGACGGTTTTATTGGACAGTCGGGAACAGACCGAGACTTTATTTTTAAGGAGCTATCAAAAGCGTTGAACGCCAAAGGCATTGCTACTTTGCGCTTTGATTACCGAGGTGTGTATTGCAATAGCCGCATGAACCCCGACACTTCTGTTTGCGTAGACAATGCTATTCGCCAGACGGTGACGCCTGAGAATATGCGCTCTGATTTTACTCAGTTATTCAACTACGGTTCGCAGGTTGCGGGTATTGATCGAACGAAAATCAGTGTCTTTGCTCATTCCGAGGGGACGTTGCATGTTTCACGGTTGATCGGTGCAAAACTTATCAATCCAAAATTTGTGACCTTTATGGGGATGGTGGCTGAGAGTCCAAAAAGCATTTTATTTTTTCAAATGGTCGAACGTCAAGTCGACGAGATGTTTGGGGTCGACGCCAATCATGACGGTACTTTGACTAATCAAGAAGTGCAATCAGCCTGCGATAGTTATCATATCCCGCAAGAGTCGTGCGATCACCTGAAGTCGCCAACAGGCTCGTGGACTAGGGAATCGCTTGCTGCGCCTTATACGGTGGCTTATCTGCAGAGCTATGACGATGCGATCAGAGCTGAGGATTCTGCACCTTATATACCAGTACCCGTAAAAAAGACCGTGCAGGCCTCTTACCGTTGGTGGAAGATGTGGTTCCAGGACGATCGCAATGCCATGGATGATCTGATGGAGTATAAAGGAAAGATTTTTGCTCACAATGGCACGATCGATTCACAGACCCCAGGCATTCGCGAATTCAATATGGTTATTTCTAAAAAAGCTCAATTTTTCTCATTTCCCGAACTGACATTGTATCCGGGAAAGGGCCATACCCTTGGTAGCGATCCACTCTATGGGCCGATCGATTCTGATATCCAGGTGGGGATTGTGAATCAAATCGATTCTGCGATGAAAGAACCTTAGGCCGATGCTTTAAATTGGCCTTCCTTAAATTCGCATCACTGTTCAGCGAGCTCAGTCTAAAAAACGGCGCATTTATTTTTCCCAAAAATTAATTAGCAGTTCTCAATGCTGAGCAGTTAGCTTTTTCTTGCTCTGTTTAAGTTCTTAAGTTCACAAAAAATCTAGGTATTAATAGAACTGGCAATGAAAAAAGATTTAGTGCTTTAAATAACAACGAATACATAAACGGAATTAAAAGTTTGAAAAAATATTCAGAATTTTGTCGGCCCGAAGCTGTTCCCCTAGCGCAAAATTATGACAATAAATTCAAATAGGTCAATCAACTTGAAGAAATCTTCTGCGAGTGATTTAATACAGGCAACTTGAGGACATTTTATGTTTGAAAATAAAGAACCGAATCTCATTTATAATCAAGAGAGGTTTATAAAGCCAAATGATTTTCAAAATCTTTTGCCAGATGAAGTGTTTGATAACTATGAACAGCCTGAGCTTTTTTCTTCTCGATTTGTTCTGGAACCCATTACAGATTCTCATAAACTAGAGTTATATCATTTTTTTAGTGAGTTGGAACGTCATCACTTTATTCCCTTGGAGCCGCCTACTTTAGAACAACAAGAAAAACGTTGTGCTCGGTGGGTGACTCGTCGATCTCCTGACGGCGAGGAATTATGGTTAAATTGGGCGGCTCGAGATAAACAAAATAGAGAGATCGTCGCTCATATTCAAAGTAGGATGACAAGGGATAGAAGTGCCTCCATTGGATACGTTGTTGGACAAAAGTATCAGAAAAAAAGAGTGGCCACGGAATGCCTCGAAGTTGTCTTTTTATATTTGGAAAAAATTCTTCAGGTTAAGGAAATTAAAGCATGGTCGGACGTTCGCAATAAAGCATCACACAGGGTGGCAAAAAAGCTAGGCATGGTCCAGGTGGAATTGAATAAAAGTGTGGATTTTTTTAATGGCACAACAACTGATGAATATGTTTTTTCAAAAGTTATAAACCAGAGTGGTTCAACTTTAACACCATTTGTAACTAAATAATCATTATTTGCATTTCAAAATTAACAGCATCACAATAAGGTTGTCTATGGAGGTGTTTGGTGTTCGACGGGATTGAAGTGAATGATGGTATCCCTGAAGTATCATGCGAAGAATTAAATAGATCTTTGACTCATGATTTTGGAATTTTAACAAAAATTAAATTAATCGATGTTCGTCGCCCAGAGGAATATAGCGGTGAATATGGTCATATCAAGGGATCTAAATTAATGCCTTTGGGCTTTGAGCTCGAGAATTATTTGAAGCAGGAAGATAAAAGTACCGAGATAGTATTTATCTGCCGGAGCGGTGGCCGATCGGGAAGTGCTACAGGATATGCACAAAACTTAGGGTTTAAAAAAACAGTCAATCTGGCAGGGGGAATGATCCGTTGGACCGAATTGGGATTCCCTGTAGAAGATAGACATAGCTAGATTCTAATAGGGGAATTTATGTATTCATCGGGATTAATTTTATCAATAACCAACGCTATTATTGGTGGCGTTTTAATCGGGTTGGCATCTGCATTGATGTTAATATTGAATGGCAGGGTTGCAGGAATTGCTGGAATTTACAATGGCATTTTGGGATTTGTTAAAAATGATACGGCTTGGAGAGTCGCATTTGTAGCTGGGTTAATTTTAGCGGGAGTCCTTTTTTTTCAAATATCTCCCGAATCATTTGTGAATGAGTCCAAGCGTTCAATGCCAGTGATTATTATTTCTGGATTTTTTGTTGGTTTTGGAACCATCCTGGGAAGTGGCTGTACGAGCGGTCATGGAGTTTGTGGAATTTCTAGAGGTTCTGTCAGGTCCATCCTAGCAACATTGACTTTTATGATGGCAGGTATTTTTACAGCTTCGCTGTTGGGTTATTATGGATTATAAAAAATATGGATTTCAAATATTGTCGGCATTATTTGTGGGGTTTCTTTTCGGACTTGGATTAATTTTCTCTGGGATGACTCAACCTCAAAAAGTGATTTCGTTTTTAGATATTTTGGGAAATTGGGATCCCTCCTTGATGTTTGTGATGTTGGCGGCCATCCCAGTTCATTTTCTTACTTTTAAAGCTATTGTGAATAAACCATCACCTTTGTTGGATGTGAAATGGCATTACCCGACCAATAGAGAAATCACCAAGCCTTTGATTTTTGGAAGTCTGCTTTTTGGAATAGGCTGGGGCCTTGGCGGGTATTGCCCGGGGCCTGCGATGGCGGCTCTGGGATCTGGATCTTTAAGCGTCATTTTATTTCTGATTTCGATGACCTTCGGTATGTGGTTCTTTGGTAAGCTGAACAAGAAGTTTAAATTTAAGAGATAAAACTTGTTTGTTTTCAGTAACATAAGAGTATTATCTTGCCTTGTTGATATCAATTGTGTTAAAGATAATTCACTCGATTCGACCTAAAAATAATTTTCATACAGTCTGGGATGTGGAATGTTATATCAATGGCTTTACTCATTTGCGAATGAAATTTCGGCATTTAATATTTTTCGTTATATCACCGTTCGAACTTTTATTGCTTTTTTTACCGCTTTTTTTCTTTGTCTTATCTGGGGGCCTGTTTTTATTCGTAGACTTATTAAAAGTCATTACGGACAAGCCATCAGAGACGATGGACCACAAACTCACAAGAAGAAAACGGGCACTCCTACTATGGGTGGCGGATTGATATTATTGTCTACATTGATTCCTTGTTTGTTATGGGTGGATATCCATAGCCCCTATGTTTGGTCAGTTTTAATGATTACTTGGGGATTTGGAGTCATAGGCTATATCGATGATTATTTAAAAGTGAGCAAAAAAAACACCAAAGGACTTTCTGGAAAACTGCGATTATTTTGCGAGTTTTTAATTTCTGGAGTCACCCTGTTTGTGATGGTGCAGTACTTTCATTTATCAACGATAGTGACCATTCCCTTCTTAAAAATGTTCCAATTTGATTTAGGTTACTTTTATATTTTATTTTCATCTCTCGTTATTGTAGGGACGGCGAATGCCGTTAATCTAACCGATGGATTAGATGGGCTAGCGATCGTTCCGGTAATTATCAGCGCCTGCACTCTGGGTCTCTTTGCATATTTTGCGGGTCATGCAGGGATAGCTAATTATTTACAAATTCCCCATGTTTTAGGTGCTAGTGAATTAACCCCTGTCGCTGCCACGATAGTTGCCTCTGGATTGGGTTTTCTTTGGTTTAACGCTTACCCTGCGCAAGTTTTTATGGGAGATGTAGGAAGCCTCAGTCTTGGAGGTTTTTTAGGAACTATGGCAGTCTTAACAAAAAATGAAATTTTGATGATGCTTTTAGGAGGCGTATTTGTTGTCGAGGCATTGAGTGTGATATCCCAAGTGATTTCATTTAAGCTCACGGGAAAAAGAATCTTTAAAATGGCTCCAATTCACCATCATTTTGAATTGGGAGGAATGACTGAAAATAAAATTATAGTGCGTTTTTGGATCGTGTCCCTCCTTTTGGCAATCTTGAGTCTTGCGACTTTGAAATTAAGATAATTAAGGATTAAGTTCAGAACGTGTTAGTATTAGAGTTTATTAGCTTTAGAAATTAATGGCTTAAGATTTATTAAGTTTGAAAATATGAGGATTAGAAATCATTAAACATGGGGTAAATTATGTTCAAAGAAGTCTCTGAGTTAAAAGATAAACGAATACTGGTTGTAGGTTTAGGAAAGACAGGTGTTTCGCTTTGTCATTTTCTGAGTCAGCACGGGGCCCAGGTGACAGTGACAGATCATAAGTCTAAACCTGAGTTATCAACACAATTGGAACTCTTAGATGGTTTGCCAATTAAATTTGAATTAGGTTCACATTCTCCGAAAACGTTTCTTCAGCAAGACCTTGTTGTTTTAAGTCCTGGAGTCTCTCCCATATTAAAGATTTTTGAATATGCCCGAAATCAGGGAATTAAAATTACAGGTGAATTTGAATTTGCTCAGGGGTTTATCAAAGAACCCATCGTCGGCATTACGGGAACAAATGGAAAAACAGCGGTTGCCAGAATGATGGAGTCCATGCTCAAAGAAAGTGGAATAACTTGCTGGGTAGGTGGTTCAAATGAAAAACCATTAACGGATTATTTGCGTTATAATGAAAAAGTCCAAGTTGTCATCATTGAAGTTTCAAGTTTTATGTTAGAACACGCTGAAAACTTTAATCCAAATAATATTGTGTTCACAAATCTAGCTGAAAACCATTTAGATCGATACCGTTCTATGGAAGAATACATAAATGCTAAAAGACGAGTATTTAGAAACACAAATCAAATGACTACTTCTATTTTAAATGCCGATGATAATGCGGTGGTAGAATTAGCCAGAGATCCAGCCGTTCAAAGAGGAAAAATATTTTATTTTTCAAGAAAACAAGCTCTTGAGCCACAAATAATGAATATTGGTGGGGCTGTAAATATTGGAGATGAAATCCGAGTGCGTACAGGTCCAGAAGTCGAGTACTATAGTCTCAAAAATGTTAAAATTAGAGGCAAACATAATATTGAAAATTTAATGGCAGCTATTCTTACCGCTAGAGAATATGGAGCCAAAAAGGAAGCGATTCAAAAGGTCATAGAGACTTTCAGTGGATTACCTCATCGCATTGAATATGTTAGAAAAGTTCGTGGAGCTATTTTTTATAATGATTCCAAAGCAACAAATGTCCACGCTGTTCTGAGATCTTTGGATACTTTTGATGAGAATGTGATTTTGATTATGGGCGGTAAGGATACTAATTTGAATTACGAGCCATTAAGAAACATGATCAAACGTAAAGTAAAAACCTTGATTTTAGTTGGTGAAGCCAAGGAGCGCATCAATAGAGAATTGGGTGATTTTGCGGAAACATTTTTGATTGGCACCTTTGAAGAGGCTGTTCTGATTTCATTTCATAAAACAAGAATTGGAGACATTGTGCTGTTGTCTCCTGGGTGTTCGAGTCATGATATGTTTGATAGTTATGCGGAACGCGGCGACTATTTCAAAGAGATCATTCGTAAGTTTCAATAAAATTTCTTAGATTGGAAAGAATTAAAACTAAGGGCTAGTCAAAACATTGGTAATCAAGTTTTTTAACTGGCCCAAAGATCTACTAATCGAAGTCTCAATTAAAGAATAAAACTTGAATTGCGGAATTAATTAAATAGAATATTTGTGAGATCTTAAATATGAGAAGGAGATTCGTATGTCCGTTATAAAGATTGTAGCTTCAGTCATTGTTGGATTTTTTTTCTTGTCAGGGTGCACCTCCATGCAAAAAAGACAAGAGGAAAGAAATAAAGTAGCTCAGAGTTCTGGTTTGTATTGTGAGTTTGTAAATGGCGATGCTAATAATGATGTTGATGTGGAAGTGAATCTTCGCATGTCCAAAAAATGTGACGTTAATAAACAGTTTACTTTAACTAATTATAAAAACGCCTCAGATTTGTTTGGCGTGATATTTTGTTGCCACTATCAAAAAGGCTCGAACTCTTCTTCCTCGGGTTCATCGGCGTCCCCAGCCTCAGCTCCTAAAGGTTCTGGCACAGGAACAGCATCTCCTTCCGCTCAAGGTGGCGATGAGTTAAATTAATTTTCATGTCAAAACCCCTGTCTTCCAATTTATTTTTAGCACTTTTAGCTTTACTGGGGATGGGGATTGTTCAAGTCTACACCTCAAGTTACATTTTTGCTTTTGAAACTTATGGTGACGGTCTATTCTTTTTTAAGAAACAATTACTTTTTGGATTCGCCAGTCTTATTGTTTTCTTTATTGCTTTTTCAATTCCTTTAGCTTGGATACAAAAATTTAGTTGGTTGTTGTGGGTTATTGGTTTTTTAGGAGTTGGGTTGACTTTGATTCCTGGAGTGGGAGTTAAAGTCGGTGGTGCCTACCGGTGGCTTCAATTGCCTTTGGGGTTGCGATTTGAGCCGGGAGAATTGTTAAAAATCGCTTTTATTTTTTACTTTTCATCCCTGCTTTATTTTCGAAAAACACTTTTTAATAAAATACCTATGTTCATTCTTGTCGCTGTTTTATTAATTCCTCTTTTTATGCTTTTAAGACAGCCTGATTTTGGCAGCTTTGCCATTATTTGTCTTACGGCGATCAGTTTGCTTTTTACTTTTGGACTTTCTTGGAAATACATTCTAGGCGGTTTTGTAGCGGTTATTCCTTTGTTTTATTTTTTGGTAATGAAAGTAGATTATCGAAAAGCAAGGGTGATGGCTTTCTTAAATCCCTGGGCAGATCCAGAGAATAAAGGGTTTCAAGTAATTCAATCTATGCTTAGTTTTCATTCTGGTGGTCTGTCAGGAGTTGGGTTGGGAAAAGGTCAAGGAAAATTATTTTTCCTTCCAGAGGCACATACCGATTTTACTTTGGCCGTGATGGGTGAAGAGTTAGGTTTTTTAGGATTTTTCTTTATTCTTTGCATTTATGGGTTCATTCTTTATCGGACTTTGCAAATTGCTATATTAATTAGATCTGATTTTTTTAAATCAATTGTTGTGGGGTCAGCGTTAGTTTTTGGAATAAATGTCTTTATTAATTGTGGTGTTGTGTTAGGATTGCTGCCAACGAAAGGCTTAACCTTACCTTTTCTAAGTTATGGGGGAAGTTCTCTTTTAGTATATATGTTTTTGTTTGGTATCGTTGTTAATATCGAAAAGAATATGGAGCGAAATTTAAATTGAAAAAAATAATGATTGCTGGTGGCGGAACGGGTGGACATATTTATCCCGCTATCACTATCGCAAAAGCCATTCAGCGATTAAATAATGACTGGGAAATTGAATTTGTAGGAACGCCGGATGGCCTTGAATCTCAAATAATTCCGAAGGAAGGTTTTTTAATCAACCTAATTTCCGTTGGGAAATTAAATTACAAGGGCTCCCTGTTAAAAAAAATGGTTACCTTGTTTCGATTGCCCTGGGGGTTTATCAAATGCTTGGCCTTGGTTATTGAAAAAAAGCCAGTATTGGTTTTAGGAGTAGGCGGTTATGCCTCTGGACCTTTTGTGCTAGCAAGTTCATTGATGGGTGTTCCAACGGCACTTTGGGAACCAAATGCTCATCCAGGTTTGACGAATCGTATTTTGGCTCGATTTGTAAGGAAATGTTTTATTGTGTTCGAAGAGGCCAAGCTTTATTTAAAATCAAGGCGCTTTATAACCGTGGGCGTTCCCATACGAGAGGAAATTGAAAAACTCTATCAGGAAATAAGTTCCCCTCACGAGAAATTTAGAATCTTGGTGTTTGGCGGATCTCAAGGGGCGCGAGCGATAAACAATACCGTGAAGGAAATGATTCTGAATTTTCCCTGGGAAGGGGTTGAGTTTATTCATCAAACGGGCGTTCATGATTATAAAGAAATCAGTGGAAGCTATCAAAATAAAGATTTTGTAAAGGCCTATGATTATTTATATCAAATGGATCAAAATTACCTGTGGGCTGACATAGTTATATGCAGGGCTGGAGCTGGGACCGTTGCTGAGATTGCGGCGGCAAAGAAGCCAGCGATTTTTATACCACTCCCTTCTGCGGCTGATGATCATCAAAAAAAGAATGCCGAAGCATTGGTGAATCAAAAGGCAGGTATGATGATAGAGCAAAAAGATTTAAAACCTGAATTGTTATACAGAAAAATTCAAGAACTAAAAGATAATGAGGAATTAAGAAACAAAATAAGTCAAAATGTAAAATTATTTTTTCAGCCGCAAACGGCGGCAAAAATGGCAGAACAAATAGTTAACATGCAATACGATAATCACGAAGAGTAATTTATGAGTTTACAAAAGTCTAAGTTTCATTTCATAGGTATTGGCGGTATTGGTATGTGTGGATTGGCAGAAGTATTGGCCAATATGGGAATGGAAGTTACCGGTAGTGATTTGGTTGAAAATGCAAATACCGAGAGATTAAAGAAAAAAAACATCAAGATTTATATAGGACATCATGAGTCGCATTTAGGAAATGGAGATTCTAATTCAGAAGTGAGCTCAGAATTGAAGTCTGACAGTGAGGTGGATGTTGTTGTCTACAGTTCTGCTGTTTCAGCAAGTAATCCCGAAATGAAGGAGGCTCGGGCTCGGGGAATTCCTGTGATCCCTAGGGCCGAGGCCTTGGCTGAAGTTATGAGATCGAAGAGAGGTATTGCCATTGCTGGAACCCATGGAAAAACAACAACGACAAGTATGGTGTCATCAATATTTCTTAACGCGAACAAAAATCCAACTATAGTGGTGGGCGCTCGATTTGAAAAAATCAATTCCACAGCTTTGCTTGGAAGTGGCGAATGGATGATTGCGGAAGCAGATGAGAGTGATGGCAGCTTCAACAAGCTCACCCCAGAAATTTCGATAATTACCAATATCGATTCTGATCATATGGATTATTATAAGACATTTGAGAATTTACAAAAGTCATTTTATGATTTTGCTTTAAAAATTCCATTTTATGGAATCAATATTATTTATGGTGATGATCAGGTGACTCAAACCTTATTTGAAAACTTTCCTAAAAAGATTTGGTATTATGGATTTAGTTCTCATAATGATTTTTGGCTCCAAGGCGAAAAAGGTAAATACGAAATCTATTATCATAATAAAAAAAACAACAAACATAAGATGTTAGGAATTTTGGAATTAGATATTCCAGGACGCCACAACGCTTTAAATGCTCTTGCATCTATATTGGTAGCCTACCATTGTGGTCTTGATTTAAATGAATCACTTCTCGCTTTAAAGCATTACAAAGGAGTGGATCGAAGATTTCAATTTAAGGGCGAATACAATTCGATAAAAGTATATGATGATTATGGACATCATCCGACGGAGGTCAGGGCTGTTCTGGAGGGTATCAGAGAAAAATTTCCTGAGAATCGAATTGTTACCTTGTTTCAGCCGCATCGTTACTCAAGAACGCAAAGTTGTTGGCATGAGTTCTTGAACTGTTTCTATTTGACGGATGTTTTGATTTTAACTGATATCTACTCCGCTGGAGAAGCTCCCATCCCTAACATTAGTTCTAAAAAGTTATATGATGAATTAAAGTTGGATAAGAAATTTTATTTAGCAAAAGATATGGATTATATTGCAAGTCTAGATCAAATCCTAAAACCAGGTGATATATTTCTTACTTTGGGAGCTGGAGATAGCTGGAAGATTGGTATGTCATTAATCTCTGCTCATGCCAATAAATAGAAATGGCTGTCGCTTTTTTTACCTAGTTGTGACAAAGGTAGGGAACCTATAAATCCCGACTCTACTTCAGAATGAGATCAAGTTAATATGAAGCGATAAGTATGAGTCAAAAAATAATAAAAGTAATTATCATGATCTTTCTGCCAATAGTTTTTCTTGTTCCTCTTTGGAAATTAAACGAGCAAGGTTTTTTCGAATTAAAGGAAATTAAATATGAAAATGCTTATTGGGACCATCAAGATTACTATTTGGATTCATTAAAAAAAAATTTAAATTCCCAATTAGAAAAGTTTAAGGGTAAATCTTTACTTCAAATCGATCTGAGTGAGGTAGTTAAAATTATTGCAAATGAAAAATGGATTCGGAATTTTGAAGTACAAAGGGAGTGGCCTAATACCTTGAAGATTAAGATTAATAAATTTGATATCGTCATGCTTTATTGGGATGAAAATAATGATGTCTTTCCCATATTCGAAAATAATGAAATGCTTGATAAAATACATAAAAATCAAATTCCCGATCGCGTGCATCTTTATGATCGGAAAGTAGCTTTGCAAAAAGACTTAAGAAAAAAGACCATTGATTTGATCCAAAGACTTCCAGAAAAAGGTCCTCTGAATCAAAATGAAATTGCAGAAGTTGGTTACAATAAAAAAACAGGTTTCTGGTTGCAGCTGATAAAAAAAGATTTGCTCATTCAAATGGGCGAAGACAAAATTGAAATCAAGTCAGAACGAGTTTCAAATGTGATGGAATATCTAGAATCAAAGCAAATTGATGCTCGCGTCATAGATGCAAACCTTTCACAGAAAGTTCTTGTCAGGTTGCGTAAGGGTCCCTAAGCTTAAACGATAAGGACTTAAGATGAGTCCTGTTTAGACTTAAGGGATTATTCCATGAGTAGTTTAAAATCAAAGAATCCGGTTATTGCAGGTTTGGACATTGGCTCTACGAAAGTAGGCTTTGTTATTGGTGTCGTCAATTCTGAAAACAAAATTGAGGTCGTCGGCGTTGGCAAGGCCCACAATACGGGTATACGTCAAGGCGTTGTGGTGAATATTGAGGCCACCCAGAGCGCTATCAAAAAAGCGAAAGAAGAAGCCGAACTCATGTCAGGTTACCAGGTCCAGGAGGCCTGGGTTGGGGTCAGTGGAACACATATAAAATCTTTTGATTCAAAAGGCATGATTGCCATTAAGAACAAAGAAGTAACTCAATCAGATATTGACAGAGTGATTGAAGCTGCAAAAGCCGTGGCTGTCCCTGCAGATCGACAAGTCTTACATGTTCTTCCCAGGGAATACAAAGTGGATACTCAAGATGGAATTTCAGATCCCATAGGAATGTCTGGTGTTCGACTTGAGGCTAATGTTCACATCGTTACTGGTGGGCAAACAGCCATAAATAATACAATTAAATGTGTAGAAAAGTCAGGAATTAAAATTAAGGGTTTAGTTCTGGATTCTTTAGCCGCTTCCATGTGCGTACTTTCTGAAGATGAAAAAAGTCTTGGAGTTTGTGTTGTAGATATGGGAGGCGGTACCTGCAATTTATTATACTTTGTGAATGGGAGTGTGGCTCATACATCAGTGATTCCCGTTGGAGGGCAGCACTTTACTCATGATGTTGCTATTGGGCTAAGAACACCGCAAAATTCAGCAGAGCAGTTAAAGGTTGATTTCGGATATGCTATTTCTTCGCAGATAAATGATCAGGAAGTGGTAGATGTTCAAGGTGTTGGAGGACGAAAATCCAGATCCATTCCGCGCAAGGATTTAGCCGATGTTCTGGAGGCACGATCTGAAGAAACCTTAAATCTTATTCAGCAAGATATGAAAATGAGCGGTTTGATGTCCATGATGGGCTCGGGAGTTGTTCTTACGGGAGGAGCTTGTCAATTACAGGGACTTGTCGAAATGGGTGAATTTATTTTTGAAATTCCAGTTAGAAAAGGAATACCCTCTGGAGTTGGTGGACTTTCTGATGTCGTCAAGCTCAGTGAGTATGCGACGGCTGTGGGTCTTTTGTATTACGGATTAAACGAAAATAAAGAAGAGCTTTTAAAACAAGGACACGAGTTTATAATATCTGAATCAGCAGATTCGCTTGCAAAGAAGATGAAAGAATTTTTTGCACAAATTTTTTAATTAGGGGAGAGAATATGTTTGAGCTAGAGGAAAATATCAGTATTGGAGCGAACATAAAAGTAGTTGGTGTTGGTGGCGGCGGCAGCAATGCGGTTTCAACGATGATTGCTGGTGGAATGACCGGTGTTGAATTTATTGTGGCCAACACAGATATTCAAGCCTTGAACTCAAATAAAGCTGCGACTAAATTACAATTGGGTCTTGATTTAACTAAAGGACTAGGTGCAGGGGCTAATCCTGATGTGGGAAGAAGAGCTGCCATTGAATCCTACAATGAAATTGTTGAAAAACTTGAGGGCGCTGATATGGTTTTTGTCACTGCTGGCATGGGTGGTGGCACAGGAACAGGTGGAGCTCCTGTGGTTGCAAAGATTGCTCGAGAACTGGGAGCACTCACTATTGGAGTCGTGACTAAGCCCTTTATGTTCGAAGGAAAGAAAAGAAGCAAGCACGCAGAAAGTGGTTTGCAAGAATTACGAGAAAATGTCGACACTCTTATTGTCATTCCTAATCAAAAGCTATTAACAATTGCCGCAGAGAAAACTCCTTTATTAGAAACTTTCAAAAAAGCCGACGAGGTTTTATTACAAGCTGTAAAAGGTATCTCTGATTTGATAAATATACGTGGTTTAATTAATCTAGATTTTGCAGATATTCGCACCGTGATGAAAGAAAAAGGCATGGCCATCATGGGAACTGGCGCAGCTAAAGGTGAAAACCGCGCGGTACAGGCTGCGACGGCAGCCATTTCTTCTCCGCTTCTTGAAAATATCAAAATTGATGGAGCTACGGGTATTATCATCAATGTCACAGGCGGATCTGACCTCAGTCTTTACGAAGTTAATGAGGCCTCCACCCTTATTACAGAGGCTGCCCATGAAGATGCAGAAATTATTTTTGGTGCCGTTATTGATGACAGCTTAGGGGATGAAGTACGAGTGACTGTGATTGCCACCGGTTTTTCAAAGCCAGAACCTAAGATCAACGTACAAGACGCCTTTTCTGGAATGCAAAATTTCCTAAATCCGATCGTTAATAATCAGGGTGTTTCGATGCCTAATTTGAATTTCACACTTCCGCCAATGCCAAATTTAAATTACGAATTACCGCCCATTTCAACGGTGCAAAACTCAGTGAATTATTTTACTCAAGAAAAAATATTCTCACAAGAAATTCACATGCCTATGGCGATGCCAAGTCCAGCTTCAAATCCTATCCCTGTCCCACAAGCAATGGAAGAGACTCATCAAATTCCAACTGTTTCTCAAATTGCTGTTCCTCAAGCGGCTGAAGCAACGCCGATTTCTCCGATAGACTCGTCTTTAAATACTCGAGAGATGTTGATAGCTAAAGCTCGCGCCTTTAGAGAGAGTCAGGAAATAAAAAATAAACATCATCAGCCGGAACAGCTTTCAATGAATGTGGATGCCGAGACCTCCTTAGAGGAAGCCAGAAAAATGGCCAGGGAGGTCTTGAACTCCTCATTTGCGAGTCAAAATTTAGAAGTTCCTTCTTTTATTCGAAAAAGACAAAATCAAGAAATTGATAAATAATGAATGGCAGTCAGTTACTTTTTATCTGATGTTCACATAAAAGATAATCAAGATATAAGTTATATAAAGCTTAATCAGTTTTTTGAAAAAGATTGGTTGAGCCATCGGGGCGATGTTTATTTACTTGGGGATATCTTTGATCTTTGGGTTTCAAACCATCAAATTTTTGTTCATTCCTATAAGCGGCTTATTCATAATTTAATTCAGGTTAAGCAAAAAGGATTTAAGGTCGTTTACTTTGAAGGAAATCATGATCTTCACTTAAATAAATTTTGGCATCAAGAATTAGGTTTTGATGTTCAAAGCGATATAAAAACCTTTTTCATTGAGGGACTAAAATTTCGACTTGAACACGGTGATTTGATAAACTCAAAAGACCTTGCCTATTTGCGGTTACGTCGATTTCTAAGAACACCGACAATGACATTTTTAGCTCATACTATTCCAGGATTATTTTGGAAGATGTTGGGAGAAAAATGGAGTCAAGAAAGCAGAAAAAACAGTCGTCAATTTAGAGAAAACAAAACAGCTGAAATTATCAAAATGATCCGTAACTATGCTGAAAACCAAGATCAGGACAACGATCAATTTGACGTGATGATTTCTGGGCACATGCATGTAAAAGACACTTTCGAATTTCAAAAAAATAACGAAACAAAGATATCCATTAATTTAGGCTCTTGGTTTGAGGAGCCATCGATATTGAAATTTGAGCGATGTGTGCCAGGGAACTCGCTAAAGAATTTTTCTTGGATAAAATGTTAGAGCCCTAAGAGCCCTTAGTGCCCTTACTCGCTTTGTTTTGAAAAAAATTTAATCCAGTTTTCATAGCTTCGATAGAAGAGCATTGGCAGGCCTATGTCATTTGCCAACAGGACTCCATGTTGTCCTGTGTATGTTGAACTTAAGTTTGCTGGTGAAGCTTCAATGGAGGTGGCTTGGGTGCTCCAAACTCCTGCTGCTGATTTCGATGCGATAAACAACCCGTTATCCGCCGTTGAGTGAAATGAAACCCAAATTTTGCCCTCAGTAGTGACAAAAATACCAGAAGCACTAGCAACGGCTAATGGAGTGCCAATGATATAGCTTAAACGTTCTGACGTAAATGAAGAGGCTCCGGCGGCAGCGCAAGTTAAAACACCATTATCGCAGGTAACAAGTCTGATAGCTCCAGCAGTTAGGTCATAGTGAGAAATATATAATTTATCGGCTGAGCTCAAAAAGATTCCGATACCTTCAGCCCTGACATTGCTACCTTGGCCCGTATTATCAAGCACCAAACAGCTCCAAGTGTAAGTGGCACTCGATTCCGCTTCTGTCGCATACGCCAGTTTCAAGGTCTTAACTCCTCCAACCAAGCCTTGGTAGACGATGACGGGTCTTCCAGTGCTAGTCCAAGTAAATTTTGAGTTGATACCTATCCCACCGGTTGTTGAAGTATCGCAGCCTGTTCCTGTCGAGCCAGGGCCATCAACGACATAGCGAATCCACGCTCCATTTTTTTGTCTCTTTGCAAATTTCAGTCTTTGGCCTGTCGCCCCTGTGGAATAATCATAGTAAGAAACGCCAATGGTGTCAGAAGGACTAACACCTACAGAGGTGTACTGACCGACGGTATTTGTGGTGACTGTGGAGCCATCAACTCTATCCAAATCAAAATAAGCCCCTTTATTGGCAGAACGTGCAATCATCAAATAGCCTGTGCTAGCAGCGATCCCTTGATTTAGAAAAGAAATCACTGGATTGCTATTACTATCATAAGCCAGAGAGGGGTGAAGACCGTTCATAAATGTTGTGGCTCCCGCAATCGAATTGGAAACCATTCTTTCTCCAAACAAAGGCGTTGCCGTCGGACCGCCCTTGAAGCCATAATACAAGTGAGAGTTGGGACCTGTTGTTCCAGGTTCTTGATAAAAATAGGCGTACCCAACAGTCCCATCGGGAGCCACTTTAGCGCTTAACATAGGAACAGCTGTAGCCTGCGCTACCGAGTTTGTTTGATCGATGAACCAACTATTTACAATCCCCGTTGTCGAATTTATATCGCCAGGGTAGGCTCCGAAGGCTTTAATGTCTTGGCCTGTTGTTCCCGCACCTGCAGCGGTTAGGGAGCCAAAAGAGCCCCACAGAACTCACGTTGTTGAATCAAAATTAAAACCTCCACCGACAGTGTTTGTTGAGCTATCCACGATTACCTGGTCAGTTAAAACCCAGTTGCTGGCATGTGCTACCGGTAAAAAACTCAAAGAAATATTCGTTCCTGTGGCGCCGGTTAGCGAGGCTAAATAAAGTTTAGTTCCATCAGCAGCAACCCTAAGTCCCATCGTTCCTTGCGCCGCCGTTGGATGAGCTCTTACCGTTGACCAAGCTGTTGTACTGAGTCCTGAATCGCAACTGCTCGGCGATAGAGTTGTCAGAATTCCAGTGGCAATCACGGCCGGTGCGGTAAGGGAAGGGGCCGCAACAAATTGGCCTAAAAATATGTTTCCAGTGACGGGATCTATCGTCAGATCACTGCGACTAAATTGATTTGAAGCCGCCGCAGAAGAAGCTGGAGTTGTGGTGATGCAGGCCCCTGAACAACCACTAGTGAAATCCAAACCTTCCCACGCAGAGCAAGAACCATCCGCGTTGGCTGTCGAACATTTTAAAATAAACCCTTGAGTTGAGGCCGATGGGGTGTTGTCGACCGTCGCGGTACTTATCACGATCCCGGTGGCATTCGCCGATGTTCCTCCACTATTGTACTTACACCAGGCGGCTCCTGCTTGTTGCAAACCTGTTCCAGCCGCATAGGTTGGAGCTCCACTAACGACGCTCAAGGTACTTGGAGACGATGTTGAAATAACAGTGGGTGTGCTCCAAGTTCCTGCTGCTGACCTCATTGAATAAAGGTAGACGCTGTTGTTTGCAGTTGAGGCATAAACAACAAATGTCAGATGAACGCGGTTGCTATCGTCAACTAACATTCTGACCCCGCTGATAGGATATTGCAAAGTAGATAATTGGGCACCCACGCTCCCTGTGGTGGCCGCAAGGATCTGTGCACCTGTGACAGCTGTTTCAATAGTCCATATTCCTGTGGTTTCTCTTTTGGCAAAGCGAATGGATTTTCCAGAGGTAGAAGCACCAGCGCCTCCTGAACCGAAGGCATAGGCAATCACAGCTGTTGAAACGCCAGAGCTAACAAAATGCTTAATATCATAAATTTGAGCTTGGCTGGCAGTGGGAACAGCAACATTGGGCGCGCCAATGCAGTTCGCTGAAGTGGCACCGCCTCCACAAGTATTTGTGATGGCGGTAATGGGGGAATTAGAGTCCACAATTTCTACCTTCCAACTGCCAGAATCGATCATCTTTGCAAACTTCAAAGCTCCAACAATAGGCGAGACAATAGCCGTTCGATCATAATAAACAATGTCTGGATTTTTACTTATAGGATCGAGATCCATCTCTGACCATGAACCTGTCGAGCTATTAAAATTAATACCAGCTCCCACGGTGACAATACTTTTAATGTCTGCAGGGACAACCACGGGAGGTGTTTCCGTGGGTGGAGTTTCTGCAGGGGGCGTTTCAGTTGCAGGAGTTTCCGTTGTTGCTTGTTGGGCGGCAGGCTTTTTTGAACAAGAAAGAAAAGACAAAGGAAACAATGATAAAATTAAAATAAAAACTATTTTTAAAACTTTTATTATCACTCTAGCCTCCTTTGCTTATTAGAATGAAACATGTAAACCCAACAGGGGCATTATTAAAGTGTGACTAAAATTAGAAACACTTGAAACACTTGACGTGGAAAATTTTGAAGAGAAAGAAGCAGAGTAGTAGCCGATGCCTACATCTAAGTAAAACTTATTACTAATTTTGGGATGAAACAAAAGTTTTGCATAATAGCCACTACCAAGCCAACTTTCAGCAGATGTCGTTGTGTAGTCAGTTTGTATTGAAGGAAAGTAAATCGCTGATAAAGAAACCGTGTTTTTAAAAATAAATAATTTTAAACCACCATAGGGATTGCTTGAAGAAAGCGTCGATAAAGCGGTGGCACTTATAGGCGTAGCAGAAGAAAGAATAAGATAACCAAGCGTCAAATATAAAGGGGAAGTTTCTTTAAATGACAAATCTAGATAGGCATCGGTTACCGTGATAGATTGAGAAGGCGCCGTGTTGATGTCTTTGGTTTCTGAATTGCTTAGACTCGTGAGTGCTCCAAATGAAATTGTTGCAAAGGAAGTTGGAGATCCCAAAACGGTTAACAAAAAAATAAATAGTAAATTATTTTTGAAAATCCATTTGTGAGTTAAAAATATTTGATAACCAACTAACCATTTTAATTCCATGATGATTTTGTCGGTTAGAACAAAAAGGACTAAAGGTTTAAATAATAAATTTTAACATGGAAGATAAATCATTTTTTTTTCTTGGACTTAAGCACCAGGCCCTTGGGCGGTTTCGTCCAAGGGCCTAAGTCGGTAATGATCAAAAATAATTAAAAGATAAAAGTATAGGCCAAAATTCCTTGAATACCAGACATCGTAGCTGTTAAGTCATTGCGATCGTACTCAACTTCACGGTTCGCTTCAGTTTGCGTAAATCCTGTAAAAGTTCCTGATGCCGAGTCAGCAATATTTCTTTCAATCGGCAAATACCGCAGATTTCCTTCTAAGGTGATGCAATGGTTTGGAGCGAAACAAAAATCAGCCCCAAGGCCTGCTTGGCCGCCAAAATTAGATCCAGCGTAGGAAAGTGATGATGTTCCTTGTTTTACAGTTCCCTTCAAATAACCAACACCTACGCCAAATTGCATAAAGAATCGAATAAAACTATTTTCCAAAGGATAGAGTCGAATTAATGGGAAAAAAGTATAGCCGGTTAAGGAATGTTCATAGTCACCAACTGTTGGTCCAGTGCCAGTTCCTGATTGTGTAAAATAAGAAGGCCTCAAAACTAAAGCAAAGGAGGTGCCTGTAAATCTAAAAGCATATTGAATAAAAAAATCATAGGCTGAAGTTAAATTTTTAGTGCTGACTCCGCCTTGTGTGGCATTGACATTGTCAATAATAGAATTAATATCTTTTTGGGTTGATGAAACAGTTGATAAGCCAATACCAAGCTCACTACTGCCACTGATACCGCCGCCGCCTCCACCACGCTTAGCTAAAGAAAACTCAGAAATAAATAAAGTAGACAAAAACAAAAGGGTCCATAAATTTAATGCCATTTTAACCTTCCTCTTTAATCAAAAGAACCTATTAACTTTCGATTACAGGTTCTTACAATTCATAAATGAGTGCAAGTAAAACAGGCCTAGACCCAAGTCCTGTTTACAAAGTTGTTGGCGCAGCAGGGGGTTGAGCGGGTGCAGGAACAGGTGCGCTTGGAGAAGGCACTTTCATAGGAGATGGAGACGGACCACCCTTCGATCCCCACACGTGGGTGCAATACTGAGCGTACAATCCTAAAATATTTGTCCAAGTATGATCTACATGGGAAATCTGATTCACTCCACCTGCTTTAGCTGCTGCAGAGATGCTTGCATCACCTAAAGCAATTAAACTCAAATAGGACGCGGCACAGGCCTCACCATGAAGATTGCCCCTCATAGCGCCAGTAGCATTCACAGGCCCTTGCACATCGGAGTAAATAAAACCACCCACCGGAGTTCCCGAGGCACAGCCCATCAAAGCAGAAATGGCCAAAGTGGCTATTGAGAGAGTCATAATACAAGTCGTTAACTTTTTCATAGGTATAATCATAGTCATAAAAATTCCTTTTCATTATTTGTTAAAAGGATCATATTAATATTTATGCAAGTCAACTTTTTAAAACCATCTGATTTGATTGAAAAAAAAATAAGCAATATCAGCAAGACAAAAGGTCATTGGATTGAAATCCATACGGATAAAATAAAACTGTCTAATAAGAAAGAATCGATAAGGGAATACATTCGTCATCCGGGTGCGGCACTCATAATTCCCGAGTTAAACAATGGAAAGTTATTATTCATTAAACAATTTAGATACGCCCTCGGAAAAGTATTTCTAGAATTTCCTGCAGGCAAACGCGACGCAAAGGAGTCCACTCTTCAAACAGCAAAAAGAGAGCTACGGGAAGAAGTGGGGTATACAGCTAAAAAAATCAAATTCTTGACACGAATTCATCCCGTGATTGGATATGCTGATGAAGTGATTGATATTTATTTGGCTACGGGTTTGACCTTCAAGGGGGCTCATCCTGATGAGGAAGAATTCCTCATTCCCATAGAGCTCTCTCCCAAAGAAGCCTTGGACCTGATTTGGAAACAAAAACTGACGGATGTTAAGACTCAAGTTGCCTTATTTTGGTACCTCCATCACCAAAAACTTTAGCGTTATCACCCAATGTCTGAGGCTCTTTAGTTTTTGATGCATTTTTGGGTTCATCAATAGTGTCTCTTGATAGTGATTCTGCATCGGCCAAAGCTCTTGCCATTAGAAATATAAATGAAATTAAAAGCTTAGCGATTTCATTCATGATTCTAAAAGTACTTTTCACTTAAAAGAAATCATTGAATTCCTAAAAATTCTTTTTCGTATGTTTAATTTCCATCAAATTAATGCTATTATTTGAAAGATGCGTCCAAAAATCAAATTTTGTTACTTGGTTATTAGCTTTATTAGTCTTCTCTATTTTCCATCTTTTGCGATGGGGCCTGAGGGCTATTTAATTCAATCTAAAGAACAGCTATTTGAGATTTATGGAGAAATTATGGCTGTTCTAAATGGGCTTGATTTTCAAGAAAATACCTTGCCCTGTATGGCGAGTAAATCATACCTAACGATGAAAGATTGGAAAAAAATAAAAAAAAATATTTGGTCTGATAAAAAATTTAGAAATTCTAATCCTAATGGTGAATGTAATGCTCGTGCAACCTTGCTTTCAGTAAAACTTGATCAACTAGGTTACAAATCTGAAAAGATTTTACTAAAAGGAAATAAAATAGCAGCTTCATTTAAAACAAAAAATGGTTATGTAGTTTATCCATACACAACTCACACAGCCAACGTTATATCCTTAATGAATGATAAAGGAACTATAAGTCGATATGTATTAGATCCGATGTTCACTGATGATCTAGTTTCTATTGAAGATTATCTTAAGGGCTTTAGCTGTCCAGACCAGCCACCGTTGGAATTTATCATCTTTGAACAAACCTCAGAACCAGCATGGGAAAGACGAACAGACGAAGACTATATAATAAAAGAAAATATTACAGTCAGAGAGAATGAAACGTGTGGTTATCAAAAAACCATTATAATGGGAGCTGAAAAGCTTATTAGGATCAATCAGCAAGTCGAGTCAAAAATTAATCGCAATCGAATATATAATGTTTTTATGGACTATGAATTACCTATTCTAGGTGCTGATAAGAATTCGGCCATTGATTCTTTTTGTTCGTTGACCAATTAATATTTTGAACTTACATCCATTTTTTAGAATTACGGAGTTGTTTAACGAAAACTATGTTAGCTTTAAAAAAATCTTTGGAATAGGTCGAAAGCTACTTCCTCTCGATTTATTTCTATGGGTCATTTACAAATTCTATTTCGATTTGTTCTACACTTTTAAAATGTTGATCTGATGTTAAGAGGGTTCCTCCAACTGACATCCAACAAGCAGGAATCCAAATATCATTTGTTGGAATGGGAGTACCCTTCTTTCTAAGTGAAGCAAAAATATTTCCAAATTTTCTGGCAACATCAAGTTTTACCGGAATAATCTGGACGTCGAATTCTTCAATAAACTGAGCAAGACGTTTCAAGTTTGACTCAAAACGTTTTCCGTAACGGAATCCATAATACAATTCTCCATAAACAATGGCAGGTATAAAAAGCGCATCTGCTCGCTCAACAGGAATAAAAAACAGATCCAAAGATTCCTTTTTGTTAGCCACTTGCAGTTCTTTTTGCCAAAGGGAACATCTCGGAGTTTGAGCGCCCCCCCCCTTCAAGATTTGGAGCATCCTGCAAATATAACGCGCTTAAAACTATCAAAAGTCATTTAAGGATCAAAATCTAGATTAGAGTTTTGCAACAAATCGTGCCGGAAAACTTTTTCTAGTTCGGTATACAGGATTTCAATAATTCTTTGGTTAACAACAGAAACATTGTCGTTTGAATACAATCTAAGTTTATCGAGCCTATTAGGGTTAGAAAATAAATCGTCGAACAACGGCAAGGTCTTTTCAAAAACTAAGGAGTGTTTGGTTCGAGGTAATTTTGATAACCACTTATTCCAGAGATATGATACTGTTTGATTTAGAAAATTATGGTTTCTTCGAAACCGCGGATTAAATTTTTCCCATTCTTTTCTTGGGACTTGAACTGAAAAGTCTTTTTGACCCATAACTGAGCCTTCAGATTCAGATATGTATTTTTGTGATACTTCTAATGGCCAATAAATCGAAAGTTCACGAAACAAATTGCTGAAGATTTTAGGTTCGTTTGTCAAAATCGCCCCCATTAGATCGACCTGGTTTTTCATTTTACGATTTGTTTTCCCTGGATGAGCCAGATAGATCAACGTTTTCTGGATGGATGACTAGGGACGAATTCTTGCTCAATAATAATGTTTCAGCAGACGAGCTTTGTCGTTTTATAATTACCAGAGGGGATTCAAAAGGACGAAGCTTTTTGTAAGCTACATCTTTTAAACTTTTTGGTCTCATAAACGCAGAGAATCGCACGAGGCGTGATAGCATGCTTCAAATCAGCAAATCTCCAACTATGAATGTATTGAAGTAAAGTCTCATTTTTTTACTTCAATGTAGATAAGTTCAAATTCAGAAGATTTACCTGAGTTTATGAAGGGCACGAAAAAACACAGGTAAATCTTTTAATAGGTGTATTCTAAAAAATAATACCGAGCAAAAAATCACCTACTGAAGTAGTAACCATAGAAACTTAGTTAGCGTTACTTGGATTCCCTTGGATTGACTACTATTCATACCATTGTTTATTTGGTTGTCCTGCTCCAGAACCTGCTTTCTGAGAAACGCAGTTTATTTCGACTTCCTTTACGTAGGATGAATTAGTTTTTTGAATAGTTGCTTTATTATAACCAAAGTAAATTTGAGTTGTATACTGATTCTCAGGGTACCGTACTAGGGTTGCATAAACTCCCCAAGAACGATTAAGTCTCAAAGGTTCGGTCATCATGTTCATTATGTTCTTTTCATTCAATGTAAAAGATTCCACATTAAAGCGGCCACCATCATTTGTATATTTAATGCTGAATTGATCATCGTTAGGCATTGTGCATGTAACGAAATGTTTTTCAACTGCCGCATGCGACATTGCTGATAATAATATTGTTAATAAAAAAACTGTTTTCATTTTTTCTCTCCTTGTTATTGTTAGATACCGTGTTATTGTTAGATGCCGTTCCAAATGTTGTGGGATTTATTTCCCATGGATTTCAACCAACGATATTCACTGACAACAATATAAAGTAATACTTTAAGAATTTCCATTGTAGAGATTTAGTCAGTTTAGGTTTTAGGGTGTAGAAGTTCTTTACGGGCTTTGTAGCGAAAAACGTTGTTGACTGATTTTTTATTGTTTGTGACAAAAATAGTTATTTTCTTATCACATTTTTTGAGTTTAAATTTTTGTAAGTGTTGGTTTCCTTGTTTCGATTTTCCATTCTTCTGGATTTGATGGCAAGGAGGTCTTTTTTTATGTCGAAGCTTTCTCTTCATATTGGTTCTGCAATTTCATTAAAAGATTTCTCGGTTTCCCAGTTAATAATTGCCGTTAAGAATCATTTTAAAACTTCAGTCGGCGAAGTCGTCTTGACCTTGAGTCGCCTAGCGTGCGTGAAATGCAAGAAAACGTTCGTTCCGTTTAATTAATTATTGTATTTAGATAAATACTCCAGAAAGAGCCGTGAATTTAAAAGGCTATTTCTTGAAACCGTTACCAATCAAAGCTTTCGTAGATCAGCCAGTAACTTGAAAGACACCATGGGGTTTGATACAAGTCACACTGCTTTACAGCGCTGGTTTAATAAAACTGACTCCACAAATATGAATGTGAGTAAAAAGGTAAATTTTTTAATAGCTGACGGAACGAGTTTTTAACGAGCCAAGCGAGATGAATTTGATTCCAACAAAGGCAGTATCAAAGTGATGAATGGTTATAACAAAAACGGCGAAGTGATTCCTTTTGGAGCCTGGACACGGGCCTCTTGGAAGGACATTGGCCGCTATGTGAAAAATGAGAACCACCCGTCAGATAAAATTAAATTTAAACCTATTATAGGAACGCTAATTAGCGACGGCGAAGAAGAGAGGGTTCGTCAGCTAAAGAAGCTGGCAATGAGCCACCAGCGATGTTTGTTCCATATGACCCATGAGCTGACGCCGCTTCTAAGATATAAAGACATCGTTGGCAATGACGAGGCTAAAAAGAGCTCAGAAGAACGTAATGAATTGCTTTACATAGATTTGCCGGAGGCAGATGCCGATTCTTTGAAATCTTTGGAAGACAAACTCAAAATCGAGGTTAAACTAAAAGACATGAAAATAGCAATAGAGGCGTTAATCAAAGAACTTCATGCTTTGGGCTATAAAAAAGCAAAGGGGTTCGTGGAAAACGCTAAAGATCATCTTTTTACCTATATTGATAGCTGGTTAAAGACAGGGTTTCAAATCCTAAAGTAACATCACTCGTTGAGATAATGATGAGAGAAATAAAACGACGAATTAAACGAATTGGTTATCGTTGGTCTGAAAAGGGAGCAGAGAAAATGACTCGGCTCATTTTACTTCAAATTAGTTCAACAAAACATTTTTGGGAAACTCACTGGCAAGAAAAAATGGGGATCAATGCGAATATTAAATTAAATTTTGATGTCAACCTTCTTTCTCTTTCTAGAACTAAATGAGCATATAAACACTGGAGCGGCCTTTGCCGATTTTTTAGTTTGAGTTCTGAGAGAGGTTGAGAGGAAAAACACATCATGCTCTTATTTACACAAATTGGCTCGAAAAGATAAAAAAAATACAAACAAACAAAATTCATTATACTTATACTTTTTACCAGCTTAAACAGGTCGTAAGGAAAGTGATTTAAATAATAATCACAAAACTTTAAAAGAGTTACAAAGGAGTAAAAATGATTTCAAATAAGATGGTTCTAGTTATAACAATGCTGCTTTTTTCTTTCATCGGTCAGGCCCAAGTTATCAATTGCGAAGGTGGTCTTCAATTTGATGTATCAAAAGGATATCTTTCTCTTCCTATGAATAGTATAACAACACACCAAGTTGATACTTATTTATATAAAAACTATTCTGAAGGTATATATTATGCAACTGGATTTGAGTGGAGTTCTTTCCATAATGCTTTCTTAAAAAGCAATATGTTATCAACTGTGAAGTTATATAAATACAACAACGGTGAAAAAGCTTTTTCACTAGTTTTAATAAGAACAGGTTATGAAACTAGACAAATTAAATTCGGTAACTGTAATTTTTAATTGTTAGTCTTTTGAGTGCCGCCTGGTTTATGATTACTCGATGGAAGGACTGGTGCAGAACCAACAGAAACAGATATGCATCTTTATTTTACATTTCCAATGGTTCTGAATCGGCGGCAGTGTCAATCTAGAGAAGCCAGGTCTATAGAGTTATCTTTTATCTTTTTCATTCTTCACTGATCTAATCGCCAAAAACTCATGGAAGACAGAGCCTGTCATTAGCTCAATAGCCGCACAGGTGGTCTCTTCCATCTATCTTCCTGCAGCTTAGCAAAGGCCGTCGTCATTCGTCTTAAGTGCGGGTGTATTAAGCAAGCCTTAGCGACTCAAGTTTTTTCTTCACCCATTGTTTTACTCCATAAAGCTGACCATTGCACTTAATACAATGGCGGCAATCTCTTGCGCAACTGTATGGTATTAGTAGTTGATAATTGATCCGTATTTGTTAAATATTTTTCGACAATAACATCATCTGGTTGCATTCCCAGCGCATTTAAGAGCAGCTTTTGTATGTCCATTCCCTGACGCTCCTTGATTTAGTTTTTTTGAAACATCAATCACCCTCTCCAACTAATCACGGGGTCACACAGTAAAACAGATCATTAGTATTAATATATTGATGATTAAGGAAGCCGCATCGTTGAAGGATCTTTCTTAAAAAAGATCTCTTATTTGAGTACCCATAAGCCATCTTTTTTAGAGATTTAATCTTGTTATTTAGCCCTTCTGCTACCGCCGTAGTTAAACCTGATAAAATGTATGATTCAATTTGTCTTCGATACTTTCTAATAGTCTTTGCGAGTTTTACAAAGGGCTCTAGTTTTGATTCACGGACAACGAGGTACCAAGAAGTCAAAGCCTTTCTAAAGCTCTTAACACTGGGCTTATCTAAAGCTTTATGGAAGTACTCGACAAGTAACATGGCTGTGTGGATTTCTTTGTTGGCATCACGAAGCTTATCTAACATTTTCTTTTCTGTCTTTGTTAGCTCCTTTTCCCGAGATACCAGTATAAAACGACGATGCGGCTCTAGGATGTCTTTGGTGAAATTATTATTATTCTCTCTAGCTTTGTTGAACTCAGCTCTTCGAACTTTGTCAAAGGCTTCATTAACTTTTTGAGCTAAATGAAATCGATCAACACAGATTTCGGCATTTGGGCACTCCGTGCGGATTACAGCCATAAATGGTTCGTGAATATCAACAGCAAATTTTTCAACCGATAGGAGCTGTGCTGGAGATAGCTTCAGCCATTTCGCTCCTATTACAGGAGATACAGTTTCCACGTAACTGATAAAAAATGATTTTAACATCGCAAAAAATAACCATGGGTGGTGCTGTTATTTCTTTATTTACCCACTCCTTAACAGAATCAAACTCCAACCCACAGCGAGAACAGAAGCACCCGGATCTTTTCTGCCTTAGTATAAAAATAACTTAATGGGATTTGTTGTTAATTTCAAGATCTTGAATTTCTATATCTTGAATACCTAATAAATCGATGATAACTTTTTTAAAGTCCATCCTTGGACTCTCCTTAATTTAATTTTTTATTTTGCAATAAAATCAAATCATAGGGACCTTGGATGTGACAACTTTTGTTTACAAAAATATTAAAAACAATTTAATCTAACTATATAAACTTAAAGTAAAACTTCAACTTCCTTCAATCACCCCGGGAAAAATTGGGGAACTCCCCATGAAAAGTTAGAGACCCAGAAATAGTTACTTTCTTTTTACGTTTATTGAGTATAAATTTTTGTACTTGTAGACAGTAAGAAGAAGTCTTTCAAAAACATTTTAGGCTACAGCATTTGAAGAAAATGTTTGATCTTCTATACACAATTTCTTCAATGGCAGGCTTGATATCCAATTTTGGAACTTTCAGCGTAGCGTGCCGTGTCCTCTTTAAAGTTTTGAGCGGAGTCCTTTAAAGAAACATTTTCCAAAAATAAATGCGAAAAAAAATCTCTAGACTCATAGCCGATTCCAATTTTATAAACCCGGTTAACAACATCTTTTTGCGATCCTGCCTCTCGACAGCCCAAGTAGGCAGCCATCATGTTGTGACGATTCCAATCTGTGATTTCTATTCCGAAAATAGTGAGCTTCACGTGAAATTGGTCTGCTATATCGCGTAGTTTATGATAGGATATTTTTGCCTTTTGGAGAGCTTTGGTTCTTTCATAAACTTGAGGGATAGAGATATTCTCATTGTTTAGATCCTGAATAATAAGATGATCTTCGACCCCTTGTAGCCAGCCGGTAAGTCCCGAATTCCCGCTTGTCGAGACTGTGGCAAGAAGGGTGAAAAACTGTTTGGGTCCTTGATTCGGAAAGATTTTTGAAAATTCTGTAAACAATTCTAAAGAGCCACCAACTTCAGTGAGCAAAAGCCGTTGAAGAAGCGCTAGCGACAACTTCAAAGGGCTCGTACTAAGATCAATTCCGTAGGTATGACTGTCATTTAGAATCAAGCCATCGGCGGCAAAACACGCATTTGACTCTTTCTCATGAAAGGATCCCCGACTCTTTGCCACGAAGCAGGCTGGCGCAATGGCATGGACGAATTGCATGATCTGAGAATGCTTAATGAAGGGTAGTTTCATCGCCTTGCGTACTGATACAATTTGGGGTTTGATATTGCAGTCAGGAGGAGCTCTTTTTGAACTTCGAATTTCAGACATCAGAACCAGGATTTCAGTTTTCTGTGCCTTGGAAGAGAGCTGGTCGAAACCTGTGGAACCTATCATCTGGTACCATCTTCTGAGCTCTTTATCTACTTGTGGGAGAAGTTTTGAACAGATTCGCCACTTGAAATATTGAGCTTCAAGCGTCTGCAAGAGACGATCATGGATTGCAATGTCCTCCATGAAATCTAAATTTTTCAAAGATATAGCGCCCGCCCCTGCGGTAAAGCCTATGAATGGCATGCCCATTCCGAAAAATATAGATAGCAGAATTCTACGAATCATCTTTCGCTTCTAGAGACTTCGTCTGCAACTGCCGCTCCAGTTGCTCCGACAATGACCGCTCCAGTAGCTGCAGCTTGTGCATTGTCCATGGCTCTTCGACGAGCGGCTGCCTGTTTTTCAAGCGCGAGGCGTTGGCGCTCGATCTCAATGAGATGCGATGAGGTGCTGAGGTTGGCAATTGTTAGAACCACAACTTCGTCATTCACTATCGCTGCCAATTGGTTGCCGAGCTCTTTTGTTAAGACAAAGCTAGTTACGTCCTGACGAAGGAGTCTCGACATGTTTTCTGACCCCACTTCGAGTTTCTCACAGGTACTATTGCCAACTTTTTTGACTGTCAATACAACGCTGTATTGGTAGGTGTCGAGACTGATGAGTCCTCCACACTTCAATGCCTGGGCAGCCAAAGTGCCGGCGTTTGAAATAATTGCTGAAAATGTTAGAGAACTTATGAGAATTGCTATTTTTGATTTCATACTTGTCATCCTTTTAAGTTAAATTCATTTTTGTAAACACAAGCAATAGATCCGAATCAATATCCTTATCGTTATCGTTGCAAAGTTGGGAGCTAGTTCATATAAGACATTGAAAGTTTCTTTAATTACGACCGATCCTAATGTAAAACTTGAAATTTGGAAATTGTCGTTATTTTTTACAGAAAAAAATTCATTGCTTACTTAAATTATTTTTAATAATTTCTATATCTTTTTTGTTGCAACTATATCTTTCATTCTTGCTTTCTATTTCTAATAATATGCTTGCTTACTAACTGGTTAGTTGATCACTATTTTTCTTCAACCACTTCGTCCTAGATTCAAAACAAGCTACAGATTTTGTAATTGAGATGTTTTCTGAAATTACTCAAACAAGACTGCTAAAGGTTTTGCTGAAGCTGAGAGATCGCGTTGGCATAGGAGCCTTGCTTTAAAAGCATTCTGCCGACAAAGGGAAATTTTTGCTTTAGCTCTTTATGTTTGGGGAGAAGCATTTTCTGTACGATGAGATCGCGATTTTCAGAAACGAAATCTAACAAATTAAGATAAGAATCATTTTCTTGGTCAAACATGCCTTGAAGAGCCTTCATTGTGTTTTGAATATTTTGAGGTTCGAGATTGTACAATGGGGGTATATCAATCTCACCATTAATAATCTCTAGAGCAAAAAGAAACCCTGCCATGATAGGAACATTATACTTCGTGATTAAATTACCAAGGGCGAGACTGTAGTTCGACACCATTCCTCCAAGGAGTCCGCCTCCAAATCTGGAGAGAATAATATATAGAATCGCTTTGGGGATAAACAGAGTCCTTTGCAAATCAAAATGTTGAATCACACTTCGGTTCGCCTCTCTGAGATTTTCACCAACGTTGTTGAGTCCAAAGAATCCGTAGGTTGCAAAAAATAAGTCTGAACCATATTGAACCGCTGCTTTAGGTGCCATTAGGTAACTATTTCTGTCTTCTTCTGTTGTAAAATGACAAAATGGGCTTCGTAGAATGAACTCTCCGTAACATTCAGGGGTGTGGTACTTTGAAGTAAAAATGATCCGTATTTATAGATAGATGGTTTAAGTAGCCACAGCTCTGAAGAATCTTTCTCATAAAACTTAGTTCATTAGAGTAACCATAACCCATTCTTTTAAGTACTTTAATTTTATTATTTAACCCCTTCCGATTCAGCAGTAGTTGAACCAGAAGTAATATAAGCCTTTATGTTTTTTCGATATTTTCTTATAGTTTTTGATAGTTGAAGGAATGCTTTAAGTTTTGATTCCCTGACGACCAAGTACCAAGTGGTGAGGACCTTCCTTATTCGTGCGAAACCACTTATATCTTATTGACCAACAGTTTTTATTATTTAATATCTGGATATGAAAGAAAAATTGATTTTATTTATAGTTGTGATTTCTTTTGTGGCTTCTTATGGACAATAGAAAAAGGAATGGTTTGATTGCAAAAAGGACGGCGATTGTATTTTAGTAGAAGATATTTGTACATACAGAGCTGTAAATAAGAAATTTAAAAGAAATTTTATCGAAGCTGAAAAAGCAATCGTTTACGAGTGCTTAACTGACAAGCCATTGCCGGGTTAAAAGGAAAAACTCAAAGCCATTTGTTAGAACTTTAGTTGTGAAACGCAGAGTCGATAGTGACAGATAGAAAATGAACAGTGACTTGGAGAATTCCAAGATGAACCCAAGAGGAGAAAAAGTGATTGATCATACGGGCGTAATGGTAAGCGACTACATGAAGAGTAAACTCTTTTATTCAGCGGCTATTGCAGCGGGTGCAAAAGACAATGGTAGACCAGGCCCAAGACCTCATTATCACGAGAAATACTATGGCGCTTTTGTGCTAGATCCGGATGGTCATAATATTGAAGTTGTATTCCATGGGTAGGCAGATGTGATCTATCTTTCAAAACGATTTCAAAATGAAAACGTTGATCACTCATTAAGGCTTATTGAAGAGTTTCCTCTTGCCACATTGGTATCAATTAATGATTCCGCACCATTTTTTAGTCATATACCACTCGTTGTAGAAACCGATTCAGATAAAATTCATTTGGTAGGCCACATTGCAAAAGGTAATCCTCATTGGAAATTGATGAATGATCAACCAATTCATGTAATTTTTAACGGACCCAATGAATACGTTTCACCCAAATGGTATGTTGAAAATGATGTACCTACCTGGAACTATGCCGTCGTCCATATTGAAGGTCAGGTTTCCTTAATAGAAAACTTAGAGGGAATATTAGGTTGTCTGAAAAAACTTTCAAAATCTTCAGAAGCTAAGTCGCAGGATCCATGGGAGTTTTGGATTCCTGAAGATTTGGCCGGACCTGGCGTGATTGAAAAATCTATTGTTGGTTTCAAGATTGAGGTAAAATCACTAAAGGCGAAATTTAAATTAAATCAAAGTCGATCTGAAGGTGATCTACATGGAGTCATCAAAGGGCTCGAAGCTAAAAATACCGATAGCGGTCGAAAGGTCGCTTCGCTTATGAAAACCATTTGGTACGAATATAATAAAGGTCAGGTTATAAAATGATTGCAGGCCTTAACCATATTACAATAGCAGTCAAAAATTTAGAAAAGTTATTTCAGTTCTATAAGGAAGTCTTGGGGTTTAAACCTTTAATGAAGCATTCTAAGGGCGCCTATTTTCTGGACCCCGATGGGCATAAGCTTGAAATTCATGTGGGTGACTGGAAAACAAGAATTGAATCTTTTAAGAAAAAGTCATGGAATAGTTCAATTGAGTTATTTGATCATGCAAAATTGCTCAGTCCTTCGTTAAACATTCGTGCGGCCAAAGAAAGCGAATCCGCTTTTTTGAGTGGATTAGCAATGCGATCAAAATCCTATTGGCCATATCCACCGGACTATTTAGAAAAGTGTATCAGCTTTTTAAAAGTTACTCCTGAAGATATTCGCATTTGGAGATGCAATTTTAAAGATCATCCTCCGATCGATCTCAAGTCTTGCAAAACGAATAAAGGTAAAGCTCCAACCGACAACCAACTAATATCTGCGCGTCCGAAATGTCCTATAGCTCTGCTTTGCAAACCAACTCAACTGGCTTTTGCATTTGACCTGAAAAAAATCCAGTAAAGATTGCAGGTCGTTCGATCCCAGCGCATCGAGTTCCATCACGACCGTAGGTATAGACTCCAGAGACCTTTATATCGTAATATGGATGAAAGAATACCTTGGTAACCTTTTCGCTAACATAGCAACCACCACTTGAACTCTCAACTTTTTGCGAAAATTGCATAGTCAATTTACTTCCATTTGCCGACACAACTGTGGCAAGCCTAGCGTAGGGCTGATCTTCGTAAATCATCGCAAAAGCCGTATTTGTCTTCGCATTTCTGCAGACAAGCTTGTAATGAAAATTTTCAGGTGAGGAAACCATTGCCTTTGATATGGCGGCAAAACCAATGGCCGCAATTGCGATTTTTCTAAAATGTATCATGTTGCTCCTTTTCGTTTAGTAATATTATATTGTTCCCTTTTGTTTCTATCTTCCTAAGGTAAACCTTTTGAAGAACATTCAACACTGTAAAAACTCGGCGCGCGTCCACCGACATAATAGAAGTGGATCTCACTGAACTGAATTAAACCTTGCTCATTGATTTGCGCATTTACGTTTCCTATCTCACCCCATCTCGATTTAGAGAGACAACTGCGATTTTTTTACCTCCTTGATTTGCTGGCTGGTTACATACATAAGTTGAGGCATGCAAAAGTGGGCAAAGTAAAATTGTTGTCGCTAAAATTATTTTTTTCATAAAAACTCCTTGTTTTGTTAAAGTATCAAAGTGCATAAGCGCATAGCATTAAAATCTAAATATATAAGTGGTCCGCCGCTCTAAAAAAGCGATTGAGTAGCTTTTTCCATCGACTCAATCAGTGTTTTCAAACCTCTCAGTTTCTCCAGAGATAAGTAGATTGTTTTATTTCATCTGTAATATTAATTGTTTTAATATAACAATCGAACTATCTTATGATTATGTCACTTCCATCAAACCAACTTGATGCCTTCATGGCAGTTACAGAGCTTCTGAATTTTACCAAAGCAGCCGAGAAATTGCATATTACTCAGTCTGCACTTTCGCAAAGGATATTGAATTTAGAAGAGGATCTAATGGTTAGTCTATTCATTCGAGATCGAGCAGGCTTGAAACTGACTGAACAAGCTTTTGCTTTGGTACGATATTGTCAAATGAGAAATTCTCTTGAAGAAGAATTTATCGAAGGATTAAAGAGTCAAAATTCTAACGAGCTTGCTGGTGTTTTAAAAATCGGAGGATTTTCTTCGGTCATGAGGTCCGTCATTCAACCCTCAGTAAATCGAATTCTCGTAGAACACAAAAAATTAAAACTTAGCTTTATGACGAAAGAGTTGTATGAACTGCCAGATATTCTCAAGCGTGGTGAAATCGATTACATGATTTTAGATAATCGGTTAGATCGAGAAGAACTTGAAAGAATTAACCTTGGATTTGAGCACAATGTTTTAGTTCAAGCAAAAAATTATGCGGGACCAGAAATTTATCTCGACCATGATGAAAATGATACAGTGACTGAAGATTACTTAAAGATAGCAAAAAGAAAAATTAGAAAATTAGAAAGAAGATACCTCGATGATGTCTATGGGCTTTTAGATGGAGTTGCGGGTTCCTTGGGGATTGCGGTTTTACCTATGCACTTGTTGGCAAATCGTCGTGACCTTGAAATTGTTAATCCAGAAATCGTATTAAAATTACCAGTCTCTCTTTATTTCTACAAAAAGCCATTTTATTCAAAATTGCATAAGGCCTTTTTAGATCAACTTATAAAGAATAGTCGCAGAATTTTATCCCAAAGCTAAAATGGCTGCGGTTTATGCATTTCATATTGATGCGAAAGTGGGTAGAGTGTGAATACAGAACAATCCAAATCGACCAGACTGGATGACATCTGGAGAAAGCTCTCGATAGATGAATTGTTCCTTGTCACTACCTTAATTATTTTCCACTTTGACATTATCGGGTATCGAGCGACATGGACGCCCGTGTTTTTTGGCGTTTTCCTTATGGCAGCCTACTTCGCCAAATCAAGGTCCATTTTTCAGATAAGTCTCATGGCATTTCTATGGGGGACACTCGACCGCTTATTACCCTCGTTTGTAGTGGGGGTGTCTGCAATTTACTTATTGATAATTTTCCTAGCGACCATGGCCATCGAACTATTGGTAACGCGGAACAAAAGCAAATTGGGTTGGTTTACCAAAGGTAAAATCGACAAACTATCAGCAGCGTTAATGGGACTTACGGCGATAATTTCCGGTGTAGCACTGATTCTATGGGCATTATGGACCGACAATTTAGGGTTAGGCAAGCAGATGGTTTTAAGCGTTGCAAGCTTGCCAAAACCGGTGATTTTCATTTTTGGCGTTCCTGTGTTTGCGATGCTAAATGCATTTTCTGAAGAAGTAATTTATCGAGGCTTTTTTCAGGAGTGTTTGCAACGAGTCTTTGGAAATCCAATTTTGGCGATAATTGCCCAGGCAAGTGTGTTTGCCTCACTCCATTATGCGGCTGGTTTTCCCAATGGAGCCATCGGTTATGCTATGACATTCGTGTACGGAGGGACTTTGGGATTTATTCGTTATCGTACCAAAGGCATCCTTGCACCCTACCTCACCCATGTTGCTGCGGATTTAGTGATCATTTATTATTTATGTTTTCGGTTTTTATAGAGGTACGTGGAGTGAAACTGAATTGAGCAAGCCTCAATTCTGGGATAGGCCATCAATCGTGATTTTCAGGGCAAGGGAGAGACTCGACTAAACAATAGAACTGCTCTTTTGACTTTGAGGCATTTAGAACTGTAAAAAAAGTCCGAGTTCTAGTTGGGAACCTAAATAAGATTGAAAATTCTTTTCTCTACCACTTGGAACAATAGGATCATTTGACTGCGTAAAATCAAATAGACTATTAATCGCCAAGTTAAGGCCTGTTTGTCGGTCGTTTTTATTTTGGCTAAAAGAATGTATTTGGACACCAATAGACAAATTAGATATGAGAGCCTTGTGGATTTGTTCATTTGATTCTGAGGACTGGGCTTCTTTATCATCCAAAGTAAAAAGTTTTTTTGATCTGCTAAACCGTACAGTTTTATAGTATTTTTTTCCTTCTAAATACTCGATTGTACCCTTCAAGTAAGGGGAAAGATTTCCAATTGTTCTAGAACTGCTAAACAAGTATGTACCAATAATACCAACAGATGGCCCTTTTAAGCCCCAAGAATCTTGAAAATAACTTCCATTGTCTAAAGAGCCCCCCTCGTAATAACCCAATGAACCGGAATTAATACGAAATAGAAATCCAAGAAGGAGATTTTTTTCATAAACTTTAAGATACTCAATATTTACGCCCGAAATACCATATTTCTTATCGGGAAAGTTTATATCTGTATTTACATTGCCATTAAAACCAACATAGGTTTCTTTAGAAATTTCTCTAGAAGATTTTTCAACTTGCGTGTTAGTTGTATTTTGTTGAGATTGAGCAGAAGTGAACAAATAAACAAATAATAATAAAAAAAACTTAGCAAACTTCATATAGCCTTCTCCAGTTTTAACTTTGCCACGATATCATAAACTAGCTGAATTGCAATAGGAACGAAAACCACATGCATTTAATTCTGTAAATTTTATCTGCTGAGATAAATAGAGTACGAAGTGATTCTAAAGCCAAGAAGGATCCTCAATTCGACTTGCCGGAGCAAAGCAATTGAAATATAAATGCGAGAATCGCTGGCCAACCGTCGAGACTGACCCATTATGTTTGATATTAAGATTCCATATGCGATATTTTAAATCTTCTTCGACATTCACAAAAATGCAATTCTGATTGAGAATCGAACGCAAAATGGGGGAAGTTGGAAAAAAAGACTTCGATACTCCTACTATTGCACGAACAAATCCTTGGTTTTTTGCAGATAAAAAACAAGAGGAAGAAACTAATCAGTTTATTGCTAAAATGAAAGCAAAATGCACAAAAATCCTTTCGAAAAATGAAGGAGCAGCTAGCAACGACGAATCCACCTATCTGCATTTTTTTTGGTGTTTTTGCAGTCCGCATTGACGCAAGTTGGATTAAAATGGGAGAATGCCAATTCTGAAAAAGCGAATTGGCAAACAAATAAAAAATAGAGGATTCAATATTTATGAGAACAATTTTGAACGGCACGATTGGAAATTGCGGGTTGTCGTTTACAATAAGAAACTGAGCAAATAAGTCACATGAAATTCATTCAAATATGTGATCCAGAAGAAAAAAGTAAAGTTTGCGAGAAGATTCTTCGATCATTGCCACAGTGGTTTGGAATCGAGTCTGCTATTATTGATTACATCAAAGATGTTCAAGCGATGGAAACGTGGGTGGCAATTAATTTGGATGTTGTTGGCTTCATAAGCGTTAATAAGCATAATCAACAAACCGCTGAAATTCATGTGATGGGACTACTGCCCGAATACCACTGTAAGAAAATTGGGTCAGAATTGATTCGAATCGCAGAGGTAAGTCTTAATTCACAGAATTTTAAATTTTTGTCGGTTAAGACTTTGAGTGAAAGTCGACCTGATGAATACTATGATAAGACTCGCAAGTTCTATCTAAAATATGGGTTTACTCCCGTTGAGGAATTTAAATCTCTCTGGGGTGGACATAACCCGTGCTTGTTGATGGTGAAAAGGTTGGCTCCTCAATATTATGCAGTCATTTTCACATCTAAACGAACGACCAAATATCAAGAAGACTATGAGAAAATTTCGCTTAGAATGGTTGAACTAGCGCAACTTCAAAAAGGCTTTATTAAAATAGAAAGCGTCAGGGACTCTTCGGGAGTAGGCATCACTGTGTCTTATTGGAATACCCTTGAAGATATTAAAAATTGGAAATCTAATTCAGAACATCTTTTGGCACAGGAATTTGGGCGATCGAAAGCATATGATTCATTTACGACTCGGATCTGTCGAGTAGAGCGGGAATATAGTTTTTCCAGAGGCGAATCCAATGACTGATTTGAATATTCGGAGGGCGTCAACTGGAGATGAAGCGGCAATAGCTCAAGTTCATATTCAATCTTGGCAAGAGGCTTACAAGGGACTTATTCCCAAAGAATATTTAGATCAACTTCCATCAGAACTCGAAGATCGAATTAAAATGTGGAAAATCATTTTAACAAACCCTCAAAGGTGGGCCTTTGTTGCTGAAGGAAGCAAAGGCATCGTCGGTTTTGTATTGTTTGGTCCGCCAAGAGATGAAAATCGTGGCGGCTTTATTGAGTTAGGTGCAATCTACATTTTAGATTCTGAGAAAGGGTGCGGTATAGGTTTTGCGCTTCTTTCGGAAGGATTTAATTTAATGAAAGAGCTTGGTTACATACGTGCTTATTGCTGGGTTCTTGAAAACAATCCGACGATTAAGTTTTATGAAAGAACCGGAGCAAAGTTTTCTGGCCATTCCAAAGAGGATGAAATTGGTGGTGCGAAGTTCAATGAACTGGCTTATGAATGGGATTCATTAAATCTTTAGTCGTTGTTGATATCTCGGGCGATTTCTTATAACTAGAGAATTTAATAAAAAATAATTATAAAATTTGTCATTCTGATTTTTTCGACTCACTATAAAGAAATGAAAAAAAATAAGTCTATCCAAAGATTGACCAGTGTCGCCAAACCCGAATTTAAAACATTAACATGGGGGTTGTTTTTTTTAGTTGTCTCTAGTCTTTCGGCTTTAGCATATCCGCAGGTCATTAGGTGGATGGTGGACAATGTTTTGCAAGTAAAACGACTAGATAAACTTTGGTTTGCTGTCGGAATTCTGTTTATTGTTTTTATTCTTCAAGGGATTGCCTCTTCCGTTCGATACTATTTATTTTCTTTGAGTGGTGAACGGATTGTTTTAAAATTAAGACAAAAATTATTCAAAAATCTAATAGCCCAAGAAATTTCCTTTTTTGACTTCCATCGAACTGGTGATTTGATGAGCCGGTTAGCCTCTGATTGCACCACATTGCAAAATGCTGTCAGTGCTAATGTATCTCAAGGATTAAGAAATTTAGGACAAGTTTTGGGTGGCCTTGGTTTTATGTTTTATACTTCTTGGCAGCTAACGTTGGTAATGTTTATATTAATTCCTCCCATTGCTTGGTTTGCAGCCATTTATGGAAAAAAAATTCGCATTCACTCTCGTCAACTCCAAGATGCTATTTCAAGTTCCAGTATCGTAGCGGAAGAAACCATATCTGGAATTAAAACTGTCAAATCTTTTGTTAAAGAGAATTTTGAAGTTAATCGCTACACAACGGCTTTAGATCACGCCCTGGGTTTTGTTAAGTCACGCATTACAGCCATTATGATTTTTATGATGGTTGCAATGACTGTTGGTTTTACTGCGGTCTGTATTGTGCTTGCCTTTGGTGGCTATCAAGTCATTCAAGGTGCCATGTCCATTGGTGATCTCACTCAGTTTTTATTGTATTTAATGTTAGTTGCAATTGGCGTTGGAAGTCTTGGCAGCTTGTGGGGTGATATCGCAGCAGGACTGGGGGCTTCTGAAAGAATTTTTGAAATTTTAGAAAAGCAAAGTCAGGAATTAACCGCAGGGTTAAAACCAGAAAAAATTTTGGGTAAAATTGAATTCACAAATGTTAATTTCAGTTATCCAAGTCGAAAAGATATCAATGTTATTAAAAATCTATCGTTCTCGGTCAGTCCGGGGCAAAAAGTAGCATTCGTTGGCTCTTCAGGCGCGGGTAAATCAACTATCGCAAACCTCATTCCCGGATTTTATCCAGCAGATTCTGGCCATATCAAAATCGATGGGATTGACATCTCTCTGTTGGATGCATGCTGGTTACGCGAACAAATTGGTATCGTTTCCCAAGAACCGGTTCTAATTTCTTCAACCATCGAAGAAAATATTAAATACGGCAAAGGAATGACTTCGGACAAAAATATAATAGAGGCTGCAAAATCTGCAAATGCCCTAGAGTTTATTGAAAGATTTCCTGAAGGTATGCAAACCAAAGTTGGTGAAAAAGGTTTGCAATTATCCGCAGGGCAAAAGCAACGTGTCGCCATCGCGAGAGCTTTATTGAAAAATCCAAAAATTTTAATTTTAGATGAGGCGACCTCAAGCTTAGATACAGAAAGTGAAGCCTTGGTGCAAGACGCTTTAAATCGATTAATGGAAGGCCGCACTAGCCTTGTGATCGCGCACCGATTATCCACCATAGTTAACGCAGATAAAATATTTGTAGTAGATAATGGACAAGTTGTTCAAAATGGTACACATGAAGAACTGGCAAAAGAAAAATCAGGAATTTATTATCGTCTATTACAAAAACAATTTTCTTGAGAGAAAAGCTTTTAATATGAAAATTAAAAAAAGCTGGTTTACTTTTATTTTAAGAATAAGCCTGGGCCTTTCCAAAGAAGCTATTTCTGATTTCATATTAAATTATTTATTCATTTTTCCTGTTTAGTATTGTGCTGTTGTGGGCAAGATTTTCGACTCCGCGAAAAGAGATAAGAGGCTAAATAGGCAGTTGCCTAATTCCTCTTCAAGAAGATCCAGTTGGGTTTTACCTGCCATTTTTGCTGAAAACTCAAGCTTGCACACTTCCCCGATTTCAGAATATAAGTCCAATATTCTCAGGTCCTTTGCCAAAAATAGGTTGTGAGATTTATTAAAATCTAAAACAATTTTGAACATCTCGTTATCCATGGATATCTCGATTCAATAGCCAGCTAGCAAGTTCCTCAATTTCATGAAATAGCAAATCCGCTCCATGTGAAACAAGATTATTGGGAATGGAATGCGGATCCCATAAAGCGCCGGCAGATATGGCACCGATATTTTTGGCACCTATAATATCGGAGGCGCTGTCACCGATGACCAAGACCGTGTTCCTTGGTAGATTTTGAAGGTTGAAATTGAGGCTACTGGGGTTGGGTTTGGAATTAAATTCATTAGCAAAACTGGCAGTCCTAAAAAACCCAGAAAGCGCATGTTTTTCTAAAATATTCATGGCTGATTTATGATCGCGAGCTGTCCAAAGATGGAGATTATACTTTTTTTCTTTAAGATAATTCAGAGATTCAATCACACCATCAAACACATTATACGAAAACTGTGTCGAGATCTCGCTCCAGTTCGAAACCGCAAAGGCTTGCGCTTTTGGGCATTTGACCTCAAAAGCATCAAATAGCTTGCTAAATTCTGGATGGAATTTTTCTTTTGCTTCTGAGGCAGTAACTTGTCTGTCCAAAATCCTCGAAAATACTATCCTGTTTATTTCATAGATATTTTCTCTGGATTCAATCAAAGTTCCATCAAAGTCAAAAATGATATCGGTGATAATTGAATTTTCAATTTCAATAACTCGATCTAAGGGCTGATAGTGAAACTTTATCTGGCCAATTTTTGTTTTCAATGAAAGTTCATGGTTTACATTTCTATTTCCACCGTACAGGAATTTTAGATGGGGGTATTGCTTTTCGATGCTAGACAAATGCTGTCGTATAACGACTTCTGCATGTTCAAATCCAAGCCTGTAGCACGTGCCACTCTTAGGTGCCGGCAGCTCAATTAGACTGATGGAATGCGATTGATACTTTAAAGGCTCATGTAGCCGGTAGGTCGAAATAGGCCTGCCGTTCACATTGGCTTCGGTCAGAAGGGTTCCAATTTTTGCCAAATCATCTTTAAGGCTTTTATACTGGTGTTCATTTTCGACTCGATAACAAAGATGGTCTATAGTGTTACCAGACAAGTCCATACCCATATCAGTTAACTCTTTTAACAAGGATTTTAAGAACCGCTGGCCGTCAGAATGAAATGTGCTGTATGACTTTTGTGTTTCCATGACTTCTTTTACAAAAATAATATGTGCTTGTAAATTACATTAAAATCACATTTAATGTAATTATTAATGACACTTATAAATCCATATCATTTAAAATATTTTGTTGATGCGGTTGAACTCGGCAGCATTAGCGCTTCTGCTCAAAGGAATCTAGTAAGCCATCCAGCCGTGAGTAGAGCCATCAGCGCCATTGAAGCTCATTACAAAATTTCTTTATTAGAGCATAGAAAAAAATCATTCGAAGTCACAGCTGAAGGATACAAGCTGGCGAGGGCTGCTCATGAATTGCTAAAAACGATAAAGCAGTTTGAATGCCATATTTCGGAAAGTACAAATTCAGTTACTGGACAGGTAACCATTGGAATGTCGAGATCCATAGGACAAGCATTCCTTGGAAAGCTCATCGATAAAATAAGAAAAAAATATCCCGAATTATTCATCGAGATTCGATTTGGAACCACAACTGAACTGGTCGATAAATTATTGCATGGCGATCTTGACTTAGCCATTACAGTAGGAAAACAAACAATGCCAACTTTAAACCAAATCATCCTGAAAAACGGAAAATTTGTCCTTATTCAATCAGGCAATCGGTCAGAACTCAGTCATGACATCGAAAATCTCATAATGACAGAACCAAAGTTTGAGACAGAGTTACTTAAAAAATCATATTACAAAAATTTTAAAAAAATATTGAGTCCAAACCTCGTAGTCGGAAGTTGGGATATGATTGCTAGCTTAGTTGCCGATGGCCAAGGAATTGGTTTGGTACCAGATCTTGTTTTGACAAGCGAAAGCAAAATCAAAATTCTAAATCAAAATTGGTTTCAGTGTCCCTATGAAATAGTTTTTAATCAAAAAAACGATAGGCATAAGAATATAAGTCAAAAAGTGGTGGCCGAAACAATATTTAGCTTATTTAAAATTCGCCCGAAATAAATCCATTGCCCTTCAATGGAAGTATGACCGTGAATCCAATTAAACCCCTATCCCCACAAAAAGAAGAAAGAGGCTTCTTACCGTCATAAAACCAGACAAAAGTCAGAATCAAAATAACAAATCTATACTTAGATAACTCACTGAAATTGCGATGAAGTTTCTAGTAACATCAAACTATTCTCATTTTGATGCGAAGAGAATCTAGACTAAAAAAAAAACCAAATTCAATTTACAATGGAAGCGCAGGCACGCTATTTGCTTTTATATTGTATGTTCTATTCACTCCAAAGGGGTTATATGCTTATTAAACGATTCAACTTTTCCTCTATTTTTTTATGGATGTTTTTTTTACCAATGTACTTTGTGCAGACTACCCAAGCAGAAAAAATTACGATAGCTAAAGGTGAAGCAAAACCAGCAGAAGCAACACCAAAAGAATCCACTGAAACGAAAGGAATTCTGAAATCCAATTCGACAGATGGTGACTTAGCGTTAGCTTTGAGCAAAATAGAGGAAAAGAATCGAAAGGACAAAAAAGAAGCATTTGATAAGTATCAAACTGATTTAAAGGATTATAAAAAACAATGTTTGGGCAAAAAAAAGGAGTCAAGTGAAACGTGTAGTACTCTTTTGGATGATTTAAATCAAAAAAAGAAAGCTTTGGAATTTAATTTCGGCCAAAAAATCGATGATAATTCTGACAATAAAGTCTGTGATGATAAATATGATGATTATAATACTAATTATAAAGATTGTCGGCCTGCCTATGAAAAAATGTCGGATAAGTGTAATGGCAAAGGGGATGCAGAGATAATTGATAGTGATACTTTGAATATGGTGTCTCCGCTTTTAAGTGGAGTGAAGGGTGCTGATACCATGTTGGAAGTTTATTCTGCAATGAATGATAAGCCGGGATGTTATTTGAGTAAGTCTGATTTTATGGAGCAAAAAGGAAGTCTTAAAGATGAAGTTAGGGATCTTGAAGAACAGTTGAGAACAAACATAAAAGAAGGGCAAACTGCTCAAGAGGAATTTAAGGATAATATGAAAGAATGGGCTGATGAGGAAATTCAAATTCTTGATGATCTCAATAAAATGCCTATAGAAAGGGAGAAGAAAGTAAAAGAATTGGATAAAATGAAGACAAAAGCGAAAATAGAATCCCAATCCAAATATAATACGATTAATGATGAAATTTTAAAGACCAAAAGGGCTTATAATGAACTAGTGGATTCACAAACTGTAGCAATGGTAGACACTTCCGAATTTGCCCTTCATGATAAATGTTTGAACAGTTTGGCGGAGATTGATGCTAAAAAAAATAAGAATGGTACTCCGGCGGCCCCTGCGGTGAGTAAAAGCTTTAGTGGCGCTTTTTTACTAGGAAAAAATGCAGATGTTTTTAAACAAAAATCTTACGATCTTTGTATGAGCAGAGAAAGAAAGAATGCCGTTCGGATAAGTCGTCAAATTATTAATGAGTTAAATTCGATGAAACAGAAATTAGTTACTTATGATAGAGTCATAGGTCAGATTGATGAAGAGTTAAAAATCTTAGACAAAGATGTTACAGATGAAATTAAAAGTTTTGATTCGTCTCAAAATGCGGAAAAGGCAAATAAAAAACTTAGATATTTAAAGATTCAAGATGATAAAAAAAATGCTATGGCCGAGTTGGTTTCAAAGCTAAAAAGTCTGGATGATGATACGAAAAATATTGAAAAAAAGATATCTATCGCCAAGCTGAAGCTTCAGCATTTTACCAATAAAACGGCGCCGACGGATTCGGATAAATCGGTGACAGAACAAATAGAGGCTTGTGAAGACTTTCCAGATTTTAAAGATAGTTTTTATGATAAATGTTGCAATAATGATTATCAAGGGAGTGGAGCTAAGCTTTGTAAGAGTTTTGAAAAAACAACTAGAAAAGGGAAAAGTGAAAAACCTTCGAAAACTTCTGGCTCTTCCAAATCAAAAAGCAGTCAGTAGGCAGGTTCTTGATAAAATTTTTGGAGAGAACACCGGAGAAGACCCTAGACTTTGAAAAACGTGCTTCCCCAATGGGGATTATCAGTAGATAATGCTATCAAGGTCTTTTTTTCAGGAGCTTGATCGTGTTAAAGAAATTTCTTTTGGGTGCGGGTGCCCTGGTTGTTATTTGTATTTCATCACTTTATATTTGGGTGAGTTCTATCAAATCTTCATTACCAAAAATAATGGAGATTAAGGACTATCAACCATTGTTAGTAAGCCCTGTTTTTGATCGCCATGGTAAAAAAATTGGCGAGTTTTTCAATGAGCGAAGAACGGTGGTTCCTTATAATAAAATTCCAGAAAAATTGGTCCAAGCCTTTCTTGCTGCGGAAGATGATCAGTTTTTTAAACATTCTGGGATTAATTTTCTGGCTATTTTAAGAGCGATGATGGCTAATATGCGTGCGGGAAAAAATGTTCAGGGTGGTTCTACGATTACCCAGCAAGTGGCTAAAACTTTTTTTCTTTCCCCAGAGAAAACGATTGCTAGAAAAATAAGAGAAGCTTTTTTGGCATGGTCATTGGAAGAAAATTTAAATAAGGAAGATATTCTATTTCTGTATTTGAATCAAATTTACTTCGGTCATGGGGCTTATGGAATAGAAAATGCAAGCCAGACATATTTTAAAAAAACAGTTTCTAAAATCACTTTGCCAGAGGCCGCTATCCTGGCGGGCCTGCCTCAGGCGCCTAGTCGTTATTCACCGGTGACAAATCCTCAAAAAGCTAAAGAAAGACAACGGTATGTTTTAAATCGCATGGCCAGTGTTGGTTTTATTACCCCCCAGGAGGCGGAGGGTGCGGTGAAGGAACCAGTAAAAGTGTATCTTCGAGAGGATTATAAGGAATCGGCACCGTATTTTTTGGAAACTATCCGTCAGGTTTTGTTCCAACAATTGGGTGAAGAGGTCGTTTTAGATAAGGGGATCAAAATTTATACGTCCCTAGATATTGATAAGCAGCAAGCGGCGCAAGAGTCAGTTCAAAATGGTTTGAAGAGCTTAGATAAACGACAAGGTTATCGTGGTGCCTTGAGAAATATTCAAGATAAAGAAGAAAGAAATAAATTTATCCAAACGAAAACAAATGAATTAGTTTTAGCCACTTCGCCAGAAAGAACAATCCTTCCTGATGGGATGTTTGCAGAGATACAGGCAAAACAACCGCAAAATAGTTTAACAAAAATTCCCATGTATTTAGCTTTAAATAAATCCTATGAAGCTGTTGTTTATGAAATAGATGAAGCCAATGGGCTTGTTTTTTTGGAACTTCCCGGAGTCTATGGCGTTATTGATTTTGAGACAATGAAATGGGCCAGAAAACCAGATACCAGTAAGAAAGCTGAAACAGATCAAATTAAAAAAATTTCGGATGCCTTAAAAGTGGGTGATGTTGTTTTGGTAAAACTTATCAATGAATCAGTCGTTATTCCACGCCTAAAGATACACTTTGATTTTAAAAAATTTGTATTGGCAGAATTAGATCAAATCCCTGAAGTAGAGGGGTCCTTAATTTCTTTTGATCAAGAGACGGAAGAAGTAATTGCCATGGTGGGTGGGTATAATTTTGAAAGAAATAAGAATGAATTTAACAGAACGATTCAGGCGGTAAGGCAGACGGGATCTGCATTTAAAGCCCTTGTCTATGCGTCTGCTTTAGATAAAGGTTACACGCCTTCTTCCACATTGATGGACGCTCCTCTTGTTTATGAAGAGGCGGTCAAAGATGAAGAAGGCCAGGATGACACCAAGGTTTGGAAACCAACTAACCATGGAAAAACCTTTGGGGGTGAAATCACCTTTAGGAATGCCTTGGTTCAATCTTTAAATCTGCCTTCAGTCAGAATTATTGAAGATGTGGGTGTCAATTGGTCTATCGATTATGCACGTAGATTGGGTTTGTTCAGTCCTTTAAATAGCGATTTTACTTTAGTGCTGGGGTCGTCTTCGGTAACTTTGTATGAAATGACAAAGGCCTTTTCTCAATTTGGTAGATTAGGTAAAAGAATTTTTCCCATTATCATTCAAAAGGTGACAGATAAAAATGATACGGTTCTTTTAAATAAGATCACCTTGGATATACGCTTTCAAAAAGAAATTGGCGAGATAGAAAAGGATTTTGAAGAAAGAAGAACTCTTTTCATGGAGAAAAAAGCGGCGAGTGCGGCGACGACGGCTCCCACAGATCCTACGAATCAGGAAAATCCAGCAAACTCAGCAAACCCAGGAAGTCAGACAAGTCCTTTAGGAAATGCAAATAATGATGGTGTTGACCCTCAAAGAGTTGCTGATTTAAATGGAGTTAAAAACAAAAAAGCAACTAAACCTGACGAGTTTTTCTTTTTTGAAGATAGTAATCAAATTATTAGGCCCCAAACTGCTTTTTTAATGACCAACATGCTCAGGGGTGTGGTTGAAGATCCCAATGGGACAGCAGGAAGAGCACGAAGTTTAGGACGTGAAGTGGCTGGTAAAACCGGAACAACCAATGGATACGTGGATGCATGGTTTATTGGTTACACACCTCAAATTGCAACGGGTGTTTGGGTTGGCTATGATAAAGAAAAAACTATTGGCAAAGGTGAAGTGGGTGGACGAGCGGCCTTACCGCTATGGCTTGAATACATGAAGTTTGCTCACGAAAATTTACCTCAAAAATCTTTTCCCGTACCGCCAGGAATTGTTTTTGCGAATGTGGATAGCAAAACGGGTTCCTTAGCAAACGCTTCAACTAAAGAAGTCATAAAGCAAGCTTATATTGAAGGGTCCGAGCCAACGACCGCTAGTAGCAAAGGTGATGAAACTGTTGATTTTTTAAAGCAAGAGATGACAGAATAGGCCACCATGAAATTCATCCATATCTGGGGAATTAAACAAAATAATCTCAATAATATTGAGGTTAAAATTCCCCTTGGCAAGTTAACTGTTGTTTGTGGCCCATCCGGCTCTGGAAAAAGCTCTTTAGCTTTTGAGACTTTGTTTGCAGAAGGACAAAGACGTTTTATAGAAAGCATGTCCAATTACACAAAGCAGTTTTTAAACAAAGCACCTAAGCCCGATATTGAGGGCATCAATAATATTCCACCAGCAATTTGTATTGAACAAAAAAATTCAGTTAAAAACAGTAGGTCTACCGTTGGAACCACTACTGAATTGGTGGAGTATTTCAGACTCCTTTTTGAAAAACTAGGAATCCCTTATTGCCCCACCCACCTCATTCCAACACAAAAACAAAGCGTGTCTGAGGCGACAGACCTTGTTTTAAATAAATTTGCCGGACAAAGAGGTTATGTTCTTACAGAAATGGATAGCGCCCATCGTGCTTTCGAAGGAAAAAAACTGCATTCTTTTTTACTGAAGGAAGGATTCCTTAGAATTTTTATTCCAGAGCCTACAGATAATAAACCTACTTCAAATTCCACTTCTGAGGCTTTTTTAGGGAAAATTGTCGACTTATCAGATCCTGTGGTGATTAAAAAAGGAATTCCAAGTAAAACTTTTTTTGTTGCTATTGATAGAATGGAATTTGTGGTTGCTGAAAAAGGAAGACTTGCGGATTCTTTAACTCAAGCTTACGAGTCCTATTCTAAACTAAATAATTATGGTCCCTACAAGCGAGCCAAAGTGGTTACGACGGAAGGTAAGGTTTTAAATTTAAGCGAAGAGTCCTGTTGCGGGGTGTGTGGGTACACGCCTCCGCCCTTACAATCCAGATTGTTTAGTTTTAATTCTCCTGTTGGAGCCTGTCCCACCTGTAAGGGGTTTGGAAATATTTTAAAACTAGATAGAACCAAAGTGATTCCAAATCCAAAACTCTCGATTCAAGATGGGGCTTTGCATCCCTTTACGATGCCCAGTGCTGCCAGTGATCGCAAAGAGTTATTATTATTTTGTAAAAAAAAAAAGATCCCCCTTAATCAACCTTGGGAATCACTTTCAAGTGATCAACAAAATTTAATTTGGTTTGGAACTTCTGATTTTATGGGAGTTGAGGGTCTTTTTAAAATGCTTGAAAGTATAAAATATAAAATGCATGTGAGAGTATTTATTTCTAGATACCGTTCTCCTTCACTTTGCACAGAATGCGGTGGGGCCAGGTTGCGAAAAGAAGTCCAGCATATTTTCTTTAGAGAAAAAAATATTAACGATCTTTCAAAAATGACTATTGAAAATCTACATAAGTTTTTTAATAGCTTAGAATTGACTAGTTTTGAATTTGAAATCGTCCAAGAAGCATTTAAGCAAATTCAATCAAGACTTGATTATTTGATGAGAGTCGGAGTTCACTATTTAACTTTAAATCGTGAAACGCGAACCTTGTCTGGTGGTGAATATCAAAGGCTCATGTTAGCCAATCAATTAGGGTCTGGATTATCTCAAACTTTATATGTGCTTGATGAGCCGACGGTGGGACTTCACCCCAGAGATAATGATCGATTGATTTCTATTTTAAAAGATTTAAGAAATTTAGGTAACACTTTAGTTTTGGTAGAGCATGATCACGATGTGATTCAGAACAGTGATTATATCATTGAAATGGGCCCCGGATCCGGATACCAAGGTGGAAAGGTTTTGTATTCAGGTGAAACTAAAAATTTTTTTAGTTTTCCTGAATCTGTAACGGCCTCTTTTGTAAGGCCTGATAAGAAAATCACAAAAGCAACACAAAGACGACCTATTCAAATAGATTCCATTAAGTACAAATTGACTTTGAAAGGCGCCAAAGGAAATAACTTAAAAAATGTAAATGTCACTATTCCTCTTAATCGTCTGGTAGTGGTGACTGGAGTTAGTGGTTCGGGAAAGTCGACATTAGTTTCTAAGACCTTGTATCCCCTTCTTGCAAGAAATTTAGATATTGAGTTTTTAAATGCTCAAGAGTGTGATTCTATTGAAGGAACAGAAAATTTAAAAAATGTCATTTTAATAGACCAATCTTCTATTGGAAAATCAGCAAGAAGTTCACCAATTACCTATATTAAATCCTTTGATACGATTCGATCTTTGTTTTCGCAAATACAAGAATCAAAATTTCGTGGTTACACTCCTGGGACTTTCAGTCTTAATGTTGACGGAGGACGTTGCCCCGCTTGTAAGGGGACGGGATATGAAGAAATTGATATGCAGTTTATGGATAATGTCATTATCCCCTGTGATGTTTGTGATGGAAAAAAGTACCGACAAGAAATTCTAGAAATATTATATAAAGGCAAAAACATTCATGATGTTTTAAGCATGACGGTTTCCGAAGGTATGGATTTTTTTGTAGCTCACCCGAACATAAGGAAATCTCTGTCTGTTCTTAAAGAAGTAGGTCTTGATTATTTACGACTAGGACAGTCTTCCAGTAGTTTAAGTGGAGGAGAGTCACAAAGATTAAAAATCGCTAAAGAACTGGCAGAGGTAAATCAAAAAGCCACTTTATATATATTAGATGAACCAACAACGGGTTTACACTTTAGAGAGATCGACCTTTTAATGAAGGTGCTCAACCAGCTTATTGACTCTGGAGGAAGCGTTCTTGTTGTCGAACACAATTTAGACGTGATACGCAATGCCGATCATATTATTGATCTGGGACCAGATGCTGGAGAGAAGGGTGGAAAAGTGGTTATTCAAGGAACTTTAGAGGAAGTTATCAATGAAAAAAACAGCCTTACAGGTCAATATTTGAAAAAATACTTAGACTCTGGATTCATGACGAAGTAGACATTATTTCTATGTACCCAACACTGCTTCGCATTTTATCGGAAATAAAACCACACAAAAAAAAATTACTAGTTATTGCCATCACAGGAATCCTCTATTCGGCTGTATATGCAAGGCTGGCACTCATTCTGAAAGATATTAACGATAGTTTTCAATCAGGGAATCAACATCGAGTCGCAGAAATAGGATTGATCGCCATTTCTATGGCGATTGTTGTAGCCGTGAGCAGATATATTCATATCTTTACGATGAACTATGTAGCTGAAATAATTACAAATGTTTTTAGGTTAAAGTTGCAAAAAAAATTCATGCAATTGAGCCTTTCTTTTCATGGTCAATATGGTTCTGGGTCTGGTGGATTACTTAGTCGCATCATCAATGACATAAAGGTGATTCAAGATGGTTTAAGAATGGTAGCTGATTTATTTCGCGAGCCTTTGCTGGCTATTTTGCTATTAGGAAATCTATTTTATTTAAATTGGAAATTAACTCTTATTATTTTAACATTATTACCTTTTATTCTTCTGTTCTTAAAACGAATTTCTAAGAGTTTAAGAAAATATGTCATTTTTGGGCAAGAAAACTTAGAAAAAATAACTTCCATAATAAAAGAATCATTAGATGGCGTTAGAATCATACAAAGTTTTAATCTTGAAAAAACAATGTCTGAGAAATTGATGACTCAAACAAATGAATACTTAGAAATCAGGAAAAAAGTTCATTCAAGAATTGAGATCATGGGACCGGTTACAGAATTAGTGGCTACGGCTTTAATTTTATCCATTTTCTTTTATTTTAGTATTGAGGTGGCAAAAGGAAATACAACAGCAGGGGCAGTGCTTGCTTACATCACCTCTTTGCTGATGATTAATCAGCCCATTAAAAAACTACAGGAAAGCTATGTTCGAATTCAAGAGACTGTGGTTGCGGCAGATAGGGTATTTGAAATTTTAGATAACACCCATATAGTAGTAGAATCCAAAGATTCTAAGCCGTTTCCTAGGGATTGGAAAAAAATCATTTATAAAAATGTGTCATTTAAATATGGCAAGGAAATGGTTTTAAAAAACATCAATTTGGAGATTAAACGAGGACAGTCCATTGCCCTTGTTGGCGAAAGTGGGAGTGGGAAATCAACAATTGTGAATTTGCTTGAAAGGTTCTATGACCCTACCGAAGGTCAAATTTTTATTGATAATATAAATATCAATGACTTTGATTTAAAAGATTTAAGAAACAATGTAGCTCTTGTTTCTCAGGATGTATTTCTATTCAGTGACACAATTGAAAACAATATTCATTCTGGCGATTTTACTAAAAATAAATTGGAAATTGAAAGCAAAGCCAAACATGCAAATGCCCATGATTTTATTATGAAAATGCCAAATGGATATCAGAGCGAAGCGGGGGATCGAGGGGCTCTTTTGTCTGGTGGTGAAAAACAACGTGTCAGTCTAGCCAGAGCCTTTTTTAAAGATGCCTCTATTTTGATTTTGGATGAGGCAACAAGCGCCCTGGACTCTTCAAGTGAAAAGGAAGTACAAAAAGGAATAGATGAGTTAATGAAGGGAAGAACAAGTATCATTGTTGCGCACCGATTATCAACTATTCAGAATTGCGATTGCATCTATGTGATACAAAATGGAAATATTGTTGAACAGGGAAGCTTCAGTGAACTTGTTAAAAATGAAAACCAATTCACTAAATTCTATCATTTGCAAAGCTAGTTTTAAGAATTTTCTTCAGAAGTTCTGTGCTTTTGGGGACAGGCTCTTTAATAAGCTAGATGAATGAGACTAGCAACTAAACTTATCCCCATGGCGCCGCCAACAATCAGAAAGATAAACTTGGTAATAATGGCAAGACCAATTGCTGCAATCATTAGTACATCTTTAACTCCCACAATAACTCCTATCCGATTTATCCCTAAGACTTTTTAAACACGTTCTTAGAATTTTCGATGAAAATGTCTAATTTAGTCTTAACTGCTATCTTAAATAGGGTCAATGGTCTTTTTGAGTCAAAGACGTAACCCGTGCTTTAGATAGTGTATCATTTCGAGAAATATTTTCTTAAAAAAACATTTATGTTTTGATTTAAATTCCGAATAGTCATTTATGAATACAAATGAAGTGTTAGTAAACAGTTTATTGGATTTATTAAAGCACTCAATGGAAGAGAAAAGCAAAGAGCATTTCTTTTCCAAGTATTATCAGTTAAGAAACTTAACGATTGATCGAACAACGCCCGGAATGGTTCAGTATTATAAAGATTTGCTTAAAAGAGCGATTCATTTATTTAATCTAGATAGAAATTTTAATTCAATTCTTTCTTCTATTATTTCATTAAGTTACTATTTGATTCAAGTTGATCAGTTTGATGAAGAATTATTTTTGATTTTAGATGAGTGTTATCATTTGCCTGATGTCAGAGTCAAAGCGAACACCATTACGGCCTTTGGTGAATTTGATCCAAACTCTGAACTGTTTAAAGAGAACATAAACTCAAAGTATAATCGAATTGCAGCCGAAGCTATCATTGTGGAATCTAAAAAACATCTTACTGATTCGTTAATTTTAAAAATCGAAGATTTTTTAAAATCTCCTAATCCTTTTTTTATTTCTAGCGGGATTTACATTGTAGGGCAGCTTATTGAGTTTTATAAAAGCCATTTGCCTCTAGAAATTCACAAACTAGATCTTTCAATTAAGAAAATTGAGTCCTATTGCAATCATCCACATGAAATGATTCGAAAACGTGCCTTAAAAACAGCCGAAATTATAAAAATGTATTATAAAAAATCTGCCTAACTCAGTTTTATCAACGAAATGGCCTTCGTAGCAGATCAAAAGCCCTGTTTATTGATTTTTTCATCTGAAATGACCAAAAAATCGATCCTTCTGTTCTTAGCCCTATTTTCTTCAGAGTCATTTGGTACCAAAGGCCTAGTATCAGCATAGGCGGCAGCAGTCAGTTGAGCCGGGTCCATATGATGATATTTAAGTAAGTATCTTACCACAGTGGTGGCTCTCAGGCTAGAAAGTTCCCAGTTACTTTCGATCATGCTGTTAACGATGGGAACATTGTCAGTGTGTCCTTCTATAATAATTTTATGTTTGGATTTTTCCAAATTTTTTACAATTTCATCAATGAGTTTTAAGGAAGACATCTTTAACTTATAAGAACCAGGAGTAAAAAATGAAGAGGAGGCAAGGCTCATTCTGACGCCAAACCATTCATGCTTTAAGGAAGTCAGATTGTTTTTGATTAACTTATCACTTGAATTGTCGATTTTTCTTTGTAGATAATCTTTAATTTCCCTTGGACTTCCATTATTTGGAAAATAATCAATTGGATGATTTAACTCATGCAGTGATTCTGAAATTGTCGAAACACTACCAGACTCTGAAGGGCCAGTTTTATGTACGAGGTGAAGATTGTCGCGAACAGAACTTTCAAATTCTTTCTGTTTCTCGATATTGTTCGTAGAGGTGGCATACATGACAACAAAAAAAGCAAATAAGAGAGTGATAAAATCTGCATAGGAAATCAACCATCGTTCACTATTTTCATGATGATCTTGTTTAGGTTTCTTTCTTATCATAGGGACATTGATTTTCCATTCACATAGGCCTTAAGTCTTTGGTCGACAATATTGGAGCTTAGGCCAGAGGAAATAAGAAGAGCTCCTTCTAAAATAATTTTTTTATTGTTGATTCGTTCTTGGATATAATTCTTGAGTTTATTTGCAAAAGGGAGGAATACAAGGTTGGCAAAACCCACCCCATAAATTGTAGCCACAAAAGCAACAGCGATTCCTTCGCCCAGTTTTGCGGTATCGGATAAATTTCCCATCACATGAATCAAGCCTAGTACCGCTCCAAGTATACCAATGGTTGGAGCGAACCCTCCAGCATCTTGCCATACTTTGGCGCCAGCAAGTAAGGTATCTTCTTCGCTATCAATTTCTGCATAAAAGGTGTCGCGGGTAATTTGAGCATCAATGCCATCAACCACATTGCTCAAAATTTTTTTGAAAAAGGGATTTTTGATTTTTCCCACTTTGGATTCTAGGGCCATAAGGGAATCTCGTTTGGCTATTTTAGTGCAGTCAACAATTTCTTGCAAAGTCTCTTTAAATTCAGAGTCAGACTTAGAAGAGTCTTTGAAGAGCTCTGCCAATAAAAGAAAACCTAATTTAAAATGACTTTGTTTTGATGACACCATTGTGGCGCCGAGGGTGCCCGTAAGGACGATAAAACCGGCAGTAAATTGCATTAAAGAATTGGTGTGACCACCTTCTAAAAGGTTTCCTATGAATATGCCACCAATGCCAATGATTAACCCGATAAGGGTACTCAACTCCATACTTAAAAGTGTGTCATAAACAGGCCCAACAAGCATCAATTATAAAACTCGAGTCTTGTGAAATGAGCAAAACTCAACTATTGTAGATCCGATGTTAGATTGGATTTGGCAAATAGACTTAAGTCTATTTCATTTTATAAATATTTCTTTATCAAATGATTATTTTGATATTTTTTTTCCTTTTGTTACGGATTTACACAAGAGTATTTATTTTGTGGTAACAGTCTATCCCTTGGTCCTGTTTGCTTTTCTTTGGAAGTTTAAGAAAAAAGGCATACTCATTTTTTTGTTTTTAATTTTAACCCTTGGCACTACTGATTTAGTGGGGAATTGGGTATTTAAAAAACAATTTCAAAGAATCAGACCCGGAGATAATACCTCCATTCAAGTCTATGTACGATCCCCATATGGAGGTTATAGTTTTGTTTCAAATCATGCCGCAAATATGTTTGCGTTTGCTTTGTTTATGAGCTTTTTATTTCCTGCTGGAAGATTTTTATTTTATTTATTAGCCGTTTTGATTGCATTTAGTCGAGTCTACAATGGCGTTCATTATCCATCAGATGTGATTTTGGGAGCAATGTTAGGATTAGCCATGGCTTCGACTTACATTTTAATTCTGAAAAAGTGGATTTTTTATTCAAAAAAGGTGATTGAATGAAGGTGTTAGTAACGGGAGCCAACGGTTTTTTGGGTGCGCATTTATGTCATAAGTTAATTCAAGAACAATTGCAGGTTTATGGACTCATACGAAATACGAGTGATATCTCTGAATTAAAGAAGAATAACGAAATGCAATTTTTGAGGGGTGATGTAACCGATAAACAGAGCTTGGATAAGGCTTTGACCGAGCTCAAACCAGAGATAGTTTTTCATTTAGCTGGATATGTGGGATACAAAAAATCTGAAAGAGATCTTATGGAAAATGTCAATGTTCTGGGAACGCAAAATTTATTAGATTCAATGATTAAAAATAATGTAAGAAAAATAATTCATGTTTCTTCTGTTGTGGCTATTGGCGCTGGTTTTACAAAAGATGAAATTCTAAATGAGGATTCTGAGTACAACCTAACTCGTTTGGATTTAGGCTATTTTGAAACAAAAAGAAAAGCAGAATTTTTGGTTAAAGAAAAAACAAAATTAAATCAGGTTGAAAGTGTAATTCTTAATCCATCTACAATATATGGCTCCGCTGACGCAAAAAAGGGAAGCCGAAAAACTCAGCTTAAGGTAGCCAAAGGAAAATTTAAATTTTATACCTCTGGAGGAGTGAGTATTGTTTCCGTTGAGGATGTTATTGAGGGAATTTATCAAGGAATGCGAAAGGGTCGAAATGGAGAAAGATATATTCTTTCTGGAGAGAATATCACCATAAAATCTTTATTTGAAAAAATTGCTACTTTTGCCAAGGTTTCTCCACCAAAGTATTTTCTTCCTGACTGTGTCGTGCATTCTCTGGGTTTTGTAGGAGACAAATTGAGTTCTTTAGGCTTTAAGGATACGATAAGTAGAGACAACGCTTGGACAGCCACGCTTTTTCACTGGTTTAGCAATGAGAAAGCTAAAAAAGAGTTGGGGATAAAGTTCAAGGACGCTGATTATAGTATTAAACAAAGCGTTGATTGGATGAGAGATCAACAATTGATATGAAAAAAATAAAGTTTGTATTGATCATACTTATTGCTGGCGGTATGGCGCTAACGGTGTTTACTTTTTGGGTCATTTCATTAATTCCAAATCGTAAAGATTTGATGAGTTGTTTTACAACCAAAATGTATCAAGTTAGGTTGTGTCCTGGATCATTAAATTATGTACCTCTATCTCAAATTTCAAAATACGTGCAAAAGGCAATCATACTTTCAGAAGATTCCCTATTCTATCAGCATAAAGGGTTTGATTGGCAATCCATAGAAAAATCCGCTAAGGAAAATTTAGCAAAAGGTAAAATTAAAAGAGGGGGATCAACGATTACCCAACAATTAGCAAAAAATTTGTATTTGTCCAAAGAAAAGTCTTTATTTAGAAAACTAGCTGAAGCTTTTATCACTTTACAAATTGAAAAGAACCTAACTAAAAAAGAAATTTTGGAAAAATATCTCAATGTGATCGAATTTGGAAAAAACATATATGGAATCAAGGCCGCGGCAGAATATTATTTTAATAAGAAACCATCTCAACTTGATGTCATAGAGAGTTCATTTTTGGCAATGTTGTTGCCAAATCCAGTAAAGTATTCGAAGTCATTTAAAAATAATCAATTAACTCCATTTGCGTACGCACGAGTTAAAACCATCATTGAAAATTTATACAATTATCAACGGATTGAAGAGGAAGAATATCATTTTGCTGTGCTTCGTTTAGAAACCTTTTTATCAGATACGGCTTCTGAACCTAAATTAGATTCCGAAGTTGAATCTGATTCTGAAACTAGATCAGATGAAGAAGATGATTTACTTTAATATTTTTTTTGAAATTTTATAGATGCTTAGATTTAAAAAAGCATAACAAGCAAAAATTAAATAAAATAAATGAAGAAAAAAGAAAAGAGTTATTTTTCCAGATAAAATTGACCGGCATAAATCTACACTGTGAGAAAGCGGGAAGATAAATGAGAGAATTTGCAAAATAATGGGTTGCTGAGAAACAGGAAAATAGATGCCAGAGATTAAAGTCATCGGAATAATAAATCCACTTGTGGCGTATATAAAAGAGTCATAGTTTTTTGCTAAAGAAGTAATTAACATAGCGATGCTGCTAAAGAGAAAACTCGTTAAGAGCAAGACCCCCAGAATAAATATAAATTTCCAGTCTTGGATAAGGCCCATGAGTAAGGCAACAAAGGATAAGCCTATAATTCCAAAGAAGCCCTTACTTGTGGACCACAAAATTTCTCCAAGGACAATTTCTTGCGGAGTCATTTTTGTTAGAAGCATGTGATTATATAGTTTTTGATAAGTAAGTTTCGTATAATTGGTGTAAGTGCCTTCAAAAAAAGGAACCATCATGGCTGTCGAACATAATAGTCCAGGGAAGAAAAAATCTGCGTAGCTTTGCCCATTTATATTATTAATATAGGATCCAACTCCAAAACCAATGGCACCAAGATACATTAATGGTTCAAGAATGACCCAAAACAAACTAACTAAAATAGTTCTTTTAAACTGAAGGAAGTTTCTGAACCAGACAAATCTGTAGCTATCACCTATCTTTGGAAAGGTTTTTAGAATTTTTATATATTCATTCATCCCTTAAATTGTAGCCTGCAAATTTTAAAAAAACATCATTTAAAGTGGGTTTTCTGATAGTTACTTTTTCACTCTTAATAATATCAAAAATTACCTTTGACTCTTGCCCAAGCTTTAGAAAAGCCAACACCATATTTTGATAAACTTGATACTCAAATTGGTGTTCTTTTAGACGGTTAAGATAATAGTTTAGATCAGTTGGTTTTGCATAAAACTCCACAATTTCATGGCCAATATGTTGTTTAATTAAGTTTCTCGGCTGGTCAATACATAAAATTTTACCATGATCCATAATGGCGACACGATCACAGAGCTCTTCCGCTTCATCTATATAGTGAGTTGTTAAGAATATCGTTCCTTTAGTTTCTTTTATTTGTTTAATAAAATTCCATAACCAAAGCCTTGATTGGGGATCTAGGCCTGTTGTTGGCTCATCTAAAAAAATTAGTTCTGGGCTGTTTAGCAGCGCCCTGGCAATGGCTAATCGCCGTTGTGTCCCACCACTCAAATTTTCTATTTGATGATTTGCAAACTCCTCCAGTTTCAATAACCTTAAAAGAAAGCGTATTTTTTCTAGGGCGGCTTCGGGATCGATTTGATGGTATTTGGAAAACAGTTTTAAGTTGTCGATAAGGTTAAAGTCTGAGTCTAACAAATTTTCCTGAGGAACCACACCAACTTTTGACTTTATTTCACGAAAGTTTTTTTTTGCATTCAGACCTAGAACAAACAACTCTCCTTCAGAGATCATAGCATGGCAATACATCATTTTCATTAAAGAAGTTTTGCCGGCTCCGTTCGGCCCCAACAATCCAAAACACTCGCCTTTGGAAACTTCGATATCAATGCCATTTACAGCGATAAAATCTTCATATCTCTTTGTAAGATGTTTTGCCTCTATCGCTGTATCAAGTCCCATTGACTACTCTTTTGAAGATCTAGATCTTTTGTGTGGATCTAATTCACGGCAACGAATACGAATGTGCTTTGGAGTCACTTCAATGAGCTCATCATCGTTTATCCATTCAATCGCTTTTTCCAGACTCATTGGTTTTACCGGGACCAATCGGATGGCTTCATCGGAACCACTTGCTCTTACATTGGTTAGTTTTTTTTCTCTGGTTACGTTGACTTCCAGATTATTTTCCTTGGCATGTTCCCCAACGATCATTCCATCATAAACATCAGTTTGTGGAGTAACAAGCATCACTCCTCTTTCCTGTAAGTTCCAAATGGCATAGGCAGTTGTGACTCCATTTCTGTCGGAAATCATTGAGCCATTCATTCTTGCCCAAATATCCCCTTTGTAATCATCCCAACCATCAAATTGCGTGTTGAGTAATCCCGTTCCTCGAGTGTCAGTTAAGAATTCGGATCTATATCCAATTAAGCCTCTGGATGGAATTCTAAATTCTAAACGCGTTCTTCCAGAGCCCTTTTGAACCATATTGCTCATAACCCCTTTTCGGGTGCCCATTTTTTCTGTAACAACACCGACGAAAGCATCTTCGACATCAATAACGGCGATCTCCATGGGCTCTAATTTGCGACCGTTTTCATTTTTAAAAATGACCTGAGGTTTTGAGACACAAAGCTCAAAATTTTCTCTTCTCATTTGCTCAATCAAAACTCCCAATTGCAGCTCGCCACGGCCGACAACTTTGAAGGCATCGGTGCTATCAGTTTTTTCAACTCGGATAGCAACGTTATGTAGTAATTCTTTTTCAAGTCTTTCTAGAATTTTTCGAGAAGTGACATTTTTTCCGTCTCGACCAGCGAAAGGACCATTGTTAACAGAGAAAATCATTCCAACCGTAGGCTCTTCAACGGCGATTCTTTTTAAGGGCATGGGCTCATTAACAGAAGTGATGGTGTCTCCAATAGTGAAGTCCTCTAGACCCGCAACGATGGCAATATCACCGGCGCCAATTTCTTGAACGGGAATTTGGTTGTTCACATGATATTGAAATAAGGCGCTAACCTTTAATTTTTTGGATCCTTTTTCTTGAACAACAAGGACATCATCATTTACTTTGATCACTCCCGCACGAACTCGACCAATAGCAAGTCTGCCGACATAATCATTGTAAGAAATATTTGAAACCATAATTTGAAGTGAATTTCCCTCGCTTACCTTCGGTGGAGGAACTAGATTAATGATAGCCTCATAAAGGCACTCTAAATTATCAGTTTTTACCTTGGGATCTAAGGTTGCCATACCTTCGCGGGCAATGGCATATACGGTGTGAAAATCGCACTGTTCCTCGGTAGCATCCAAATCGATAAATAAATCAAAAACCTCGTTATGAACTTCTTGAATACGAGCATCTGATCGGTCAATTTTGTTGATGCAGACAATGACTTTGATATTTTGTTCAAGGGCCTTCTTTAGAACGAAGCGTGTCTGGGGCAATGGCCCTTCAGACGCGTCCACCAAAAGAATAGCTCCTTCGACCATATTTAAAATACGTTCGACCTCGCCACCGAAATCCGAGTGCCCGGGTGTATCGACGATATTAATTTTGAAATCTTTGTATTGAAAAGAGGCATTTTTGGCAGCAATAGTTATCCCGCGTTCTTTTTCGAGATCCATCGAATCCATCAGTCTTTCTGCAACATGTTGGTTGTCCCTAAATGTACCTGCCTGCTTAATTAAATGGTCAACAAGGGTTGTTTTTCCATGGTCAACGTGTGCAATAATAGCAATATTCCTGATGTGTTTGTTATCAATCATAATTTTCCTTATTTTTTGTGAAATTAGCTTGCTGATGATCCTCTATTTTTTGTACTTTGTCCAGTTAAAGTCTAACCATGTCCGCCCATAAGAAATTTATCGTTGTTAGTATCCTCAGGAATGAAGTGTTTATGATCAGAGAAATAAAGCAAGGCTGCTTCTAATATCAGTTCATTGCTGTTGAGCTGAAAAATATTTTTTCTAAATTTAGCAGATTCAGGAAAACCAGAAGAAAACCAAGCTGCAAACTTCTTTAATTGAATCCCTCTGATTTGATCAGAACTATGTAAAGTATATAAACGATCGAGTTCATTCAGAACATGGGAATAGTCCCGTGAAAACGAAGAAGAGGGTGTGAATGTGGATAGGGAAGAGGATAATGTTGATAAGTGAGTTTCATTAGATCTTCGTATTTCTAGAGATTCTTTAAAAATAAAGGGATTTTTTAAGGCTCCTCGGCCAATCAAAACGCCATCGCACCCAGAAGTTGTAAGTCTATAATTAGCTTCTTTGGCAGAATGAATGTCACCGTTACCCAAGATCGGGATTTTCACCTTGCTTTTTACCTCAGCAATATATTCCCAGTCAGCTATACCTTCATAATTTTGACTACGGGTGCGACCATGAATAGAAACCCATGTAACACCTTCGTTATAAGCTATATGGCATACTTCCACAGAATTCCTTGAAAGGTGGTCCCAACCAGTTCGAATTTTAATAGTAACTGGGATTTTGATAGCTTTAACAACGGCTCTAACTATCTGAGTTAGTTTTGTAAGATCTTTGAGGACGGCGGAGCCACCACCTTTTTTGGTCACTTTAGGAACTGGGCATCCAAAATTGATATCAATAAAATCAACATTTTTCGATTCAACGACCTGAGCCGCACGAGCCAAAACTTCAGGTTCTTCACCAAATAATTGAATGGCTACAGGTCGTTGAATTTCATCAAAACCCATCATCTCTAAGGTTTTTTCATTTTCATATTCAATTCCATTGGCACTAATAAGTTCAGAAACAACAACACTACTACCCAGAGTTTTCATAAGTGTTCTGAACGGATGATCCGTAATTCCAGCCATTGGAGCAAGAACAAATGGATTTGATTTTAGCTGAGAAATTAGATGACTGTCTAAAGCCATGTAATTCTTCCTTCAAGTTGCCTAGGCGCCTTTGGGGGTTGATGATCAGGAACGCCTACCGCAATTCCACATAACAGCTCAAGTTCTCCCGATTTGTACTCTGGCAAGTTCTGAATACCTAAAAACTTATCCACTTCTGCCTTAATTTCTAGGGGGGCACCCATAGTGCAACAGCCAAGCCCTTCGGCGAGGCAGGCTAAATTAATATTTTCAACAGCCATATAAACACTGCCAATACTGGTAAGGTATTTCTCTTCAGGGGAATTATGAGAATAGCAAAAAATCAAGACGGGAGCCTCACCCAGAGTAAAAAAGAATCTTTCTGTAAAATCATATAATGAGGGTTTTAATTTCGCTTTTAAAATATCCTTAATTGCTAACCACGTTTTTTGAGACAACTTTAAGTAATCATTTCTTTTGTTTCCTTGAACCACGAAAAAACGCCAATTCTGTCTGTTCTTTCCAGAAGGGGCGTGACATCCAGCAAGCAAAATTCTTTCAATAACCTTTTTATCAATAGAATCCTTGGTGAATTTTCTGATCGACTTTCTAGATTCAATGAAGGCATAAAAAATTTCTTTGTCCAAAAAAACGATCCTTTCCCTATTGCTAGCATCTTGTCTAGTTTATTATAGCACTGGCCCGTAGGAATAAGAGCCTGTTGTTGTTTGCCGTCTAGTATGACATAGTATAAGCAATAATGAAATTTCAAAAATTAATTATTATTTTATTTTTAATCTCTTTAGGAATGGTAATCATCGTTTCGGTTCCCAATTTGAAAAAATCAGCAAAAGGGTTCTTTCTAGACCAAAAGAGAGTTATTTTAGGAAAAGTTCAAGGAGAAGTAAGTCCTGGGGGTGAAAAATTTGTAATATTAAAGATCAAACAGAAAGATCAAATATTTATTGAGATCTACAAAGAAGAAGAAAAATCAGAAAACTTGAATTTTGTACAAAAAATTTCTATTCCAGAAAATAATGAAGGCTCCTTAAGCAACAGGGGTGAGGTGACGAATTTGGGATTTGCTGATGTTGATAATGATTCGTTTATGGAAATTCTAGTTCCCGTATTCAATTCAGAGATGGTACCAAGACTTCACACCTTTAAGTATAATTCTGCAAATAGTACATTTGAACCCTTGGGAGGTTCCCTCTAGCTGTAACCCGTGATTACGCATATACCTCAACTCTTCGTTCTCGTCGGTCGGGCTCCCTGCGACTTGGCTTTGCCAAGCCTCAGTCGCCATCCTCTTGCGGCCTCGATTTGAGGCCTATGCGTAATCCCGGATAAAGACTCGTTCGTGGGATAAAATCTAGACTAAAATTCAGAAGATGTCTTTTTCTCAGTTCTAATTTTATTAATTTTATTTTGAGACTTAGAATAAAAAGGTGATTGAATTTTCTCATTTATACAAAACATATCATCATCAAGTTCACGCATTGAAAAATATTTCATTTAATATAAGTTCTGGTGAGTTTGTTTTTTTGACTGGCCCTAGTGGTTCTGGGAAATCAACCTTATTCAAAATGATAAACGGTTATGAGGCTCCTACTTCTGGGAATGTGAATGTAGCCAACTACGATGTGACTAAGTTGAGTGAAAAAGATATTCCCTTTTTTAGGAGAAAATTGGGAATCGTATTTCAGGATTTTAAGCTTTTATATGATAAAACGGTAATGCAAAATATTTCTCTTCCTTTGATCGTTCAAAAATATTCAGATTCCTATGTAAGAAAAAGAGTTCATGATGTTTTAGATTTAGTGGGGCTTTCACATAAAAAAGAACAATATCCAGAATATCTTTCAGGAGGAGAACAGCAACGAACAGCCATCGCTAGGGCCATTGTACATCAGCCAGGGGTTCTAATCGCAGATGAACCAACAGGAAATTTAGACCCAGAAATGAGTCATCACATTATTGATGTTTTTGAAAAAGTTTGTTCTCAAGGAACGACTGTTTTTATTGCCACTCATGACTTAGAAATGGTGAAAAAAAGAAACAAAAGGGTTTTGCAAATAAAAGATGGTTGTCTATGAACTATAAGACACAAAAAACGTTTTTAAGATTAACAACCATTTTGATTTCCACAGCGGGTCTGTCCTTAGTTTTAAGTTTTTATATAGTATTTAAAAACATAAATAATATTATTGTGGCCTGGGGAGAGGCTGAAAAAGTGACGGTCTATTTTGATTCTGAAACTTCGAGTCAGAACATAGAAAATGGTAAACAAAAAATTGAAAAAATGAAAGATGTTCTGAGCGTCAACTTGGTTACCAAGGAAGCGGCCATTCAAGAATTCAAAGCACAAATGGGTGGATATATTAAGGATATCAAAAAAGATATAGATTTGGTTCAAATTATACCCAGCTATCTTGAAGTCACAATGAAATCTGGAGAATCTCTTGAGGGAACAATACAAAAAATAAATGAATTGTCTAAAAAAATTGAGTCATTGGATTTTGTTGAGGAGGTTTTCTATGGCTCTATTTGGATGGAGAAATATGCAAAAATAATTGAGTACCTATCAAGCATGGCAGGGTTTATAGGCTTCATCCTGATGTGCACGACCTACTTTGTAATTTCAAATTTAATAAAAACAAATTTGTTTCAGAGAGCTAAAGAAATTGAAGTTCTTGAGATGATTGGAGCAACCAAAGCCTTCATCCGAAAACCATTTTTAATTGAAGGGGTTTTAATGAGTTCTATCGCAGGAACTCTGGCAGTGATGATTATAAGAATTGTGATTTATTTTATTAACGTAAAATTCTCTTCACAAATAAGTTTTTTTAAATTGGAACCTGTCTTTAGATTTATTAGCTTTAAAGAGGTAACTTGTTTCATGTTAATTTCCATGGGAATAGGATTTGGTGCGTCCTATTTAAATTTGACTCGCTTCAGATGGAACGCTGAAAGATGATAAAGTGGACGTTATTCTGTCTTTTTTACTCACTAGCGTCTCTAGGAGAAGAAAAAGTAGATCAACTATATAAAGCGACTAAAATTAAAATTGAAGAACTTGATAAAAAGCAAGATCGCATTGTGAATGCTCTGATGAAAATTAATATTAAAACAAAAAAAATGACTTACGAAATAGACAAATTAGCCAAAGAAAAAGATTTATTGGAAATTGGTTTAGAGAAAAACATTCAGGAGATCAAAGAAATTTCGGCAAAAATGTCAGAGACTAGAAAAGAATTTGTTAATAAAGTGAAACTGTTAAATAGATTCAAAGGTGAAGATATTTTGAAATCAGTTCTGATGTTTCCTAAATTATCACAGATTGAGAAAAATGCTAAAATGATGGGATTAATTGCAGCAAATGATATTATTTCCATCCAAGAATATTTTGAAGGAAAGGCAAAGTTAAAAGAAAAAATCCTTTTTTCAAAAAAAAAAATTAATGATTTAAATATAATAGCTAAAGAGATAGAACAAAAAAAAACAAATTTGGAGTCTGAATATAAAAGCAAAACTAGTTTTTTAGAAAAAATTAAAAAATCGACCTTATTTAGCCTTTCTCGATTAGAAAAATTTAAAAGAAAAAATATGGATTCAAATTTGAATGATTCGGGTGTGCTGGATTTTTTAACGAGTGAGTCGTTAGTAGAAAAAAAGGGAAAGATCTTGAGTCCGATTGAAGGTAGGATTGTTGAAACCTATGGCTATCAGGAAAAAGAAGCAAACGCCTATATAAATAATTCCGGGGTATTTATTTCAGCAGGCGAAAACCAGTTTGTTAGATCCATCTATCAGGGTCATGTAATTGAAGAAGGCTTCGTGAATGGGTTAGGAAATTTTATTATCATTGATCACGGTGATAATTACTATTCTGTATATGGTAATATTAAGAATTTAAATATTAAAAAAGGTGATAGATTAAAAACTGGTCAGATTTTAGCAAGCATTGATCATCAGTATATCGATAATCAACTTGGATTGTATTTTGAGTTAAGACACTATTCTAAAGTATTAAATCCACATAACTGGATCGGGGGATGGAATGAAGAAGTTCAAGCAAAAAGTCGGTAATAAAAAATGGTGGATCATATGTTTTGTAAGTTTGATCTTTTTATTTTTTGCGGGTCAAGCTCAAGAAAGATATACGGAATTGCAAAATTTTAGCAAGGTACTAAATTTAATCCAACAATACTATGTGGAAGAAGTGAACACCAAAAAATTAATTCAGGGCGCGATCAAAGGAATGCTTAAGGAACTAGATCCTCATACAAGTTTCATGGCTGCAGATGTTTTTAAAGAATTTGAGTCAGAGACTTCAGGAGAGTTTGCTGGTTTGGGTGTTGAAATGACCATACAAAATGGAATCTTGACAATCATTTCTCCGATCGAAGATACCCCCGCTTGGAATGCCGGAGTGAAAGCTGGGGATAAGGTAATTGCTATTGATGGCAATTCGACAAAAGGGCTTTCTCTTATAGATGCTTCTCAGATGATAAAAGGGAAAAATGGTAGCAAGGTCATTTTAAAAGTCGTTAGAGATAAGACTCCTGAACCGATAGATATCTCAATCACTCGAGCTCAAATCAAAATCAAATCGATAAAATACACGAATTTAGAAGATGGATTTGGTTACATTAGGATTACAAGTTTTATAGAAAATTCAGCTAAGGATCTTGAAAAAGCCATTGAAAAACATCTCGAAAAAAACAAAAAAATAGAAGGAATTATCATTGACCTCAGAAGAAACCCTGGTGGTTTATTAGAGCAAGCCATAAAAATTAGCGATATGTTTTTAAAGGAAGGAGTCATTGTTAGCACCATTGGGCGCAATAAAAATGAAAAAGAAGTTTCTTATGCCAGCAAGAAAGGAAAATATACTGATTTTCCCCTCATCATTTTAGTTAATGAATACTCTGCCAGTGCAAGCGAAATTGTATCAGGAGCCCTTCAAGATAATAAAAGAGCGCTAATCGTAGGTGAAAGAACTTTTGGAAAAGGTTCTGTGCAATCCATCGTGAAGCTACCAGATGGAAGTGGTTTAAAGTTGACAGTAGCAAGGTATTACACGCCGAGTGGTATTTCTATTCAAGCAGAGGGCATTAAGCCTGACATTGAAATAGAGGATGTAGAAGTTGAACAATTTACTAAAGCCTTGGTTAAACAAAAAATTTCAAGGGAAAAAGATATTCAAGGTCATTTAAAAGGCGATCGAGAAAAACCAGATACTGAATCTAAATCTAAGAATGATTCTGACGAAGGCTCGGCAAGTCCCTTAGCTTGGTGGAACAATGTCGCTTCATCAAAAGAAGAATCTCTATCTCCAAAACAGAAACTTTTGAAGGGTGATTATCAAATCTATCAAGCCTACAATTACTTAAAAACCTGGAAGACCTTAAAAATTTTAAATAAATAATTAAGGATTACGCTTATAACTCAACTCTTCGTTCTCGTTGGTCGCGGGGGCTCCTTGCGACTTGGCTTTGCCTTGCTTCAGTCACTTCCCTTCTGCGGCCTCGACTTGAGTTGAAGGGCCCTTTAGTCCAGCACTCCTTGCGGCAATTCACTTTTAATTAAAAAATAGTCAAGATGAAAGTCTCGAGAAAGTTCATCTTTTGTCTAGGAAAAAATTCTCTGTGACGATGGCTTAGGAAAAAAATTCCATTTAAATTATAAAACTATACTCATGTCCCGTTAATACTCGATCAAAATACCCCGTATAAAGGTGCACAGACGCACACAAGGTCCGATCCAAACGATAGGGAAAAGACCAAGGTGCTAAAACAATAACAATACCTTAACGGAGGGTAAACAAATGGGAATGAGAATCTCGACAAATATCGCGGCTGTTAACGCACAAAGAAATTTAGTTACCAGTCAAAAAACAATTCAAAAATCGATGCAGCAATTGGCTTCTGGAAGCCGTATAAATATTGCTGCTGACGATGCAGCTGGACTGGCCATATCAGAGGGCTTAAAGGCCCAAGCAAGATCAGCTGCTCAAGCTAGAAGAAATGCAAATGATGGAATTTCAATGATTCAGACTGCGGAAGGCGGATTGAACGAAATTTCAAATATAGTTGTCAGATTGAGAGAGTTAGGAATGCAGTCAGCTTCTGATACTGTTTCTGACACCGAAAGAGGATTTTTAAATAAAGAAGTCACACAGTTAAAAAGTGAAGTTCAAAGACTAGCCAATGTGACAACTTGGGGAAAAACTAAATTACTAGATGGTTCTACTCCGACTTTTGATTATCAAGTTGGACTTTATCAGGACCCTCAGAATAGTATTATTTCTTTTGTCGCTTCGGACAATGTGGCTACTTTAGATGGATTAAATATCGATGGCATTGATTTTTCTACAAAAAGGGGAGCCCAGGATGGTCTAGAGAATTTAGATAATGCCTTAACTCAGGTTAATGGTATGAGATCAAATCTTGGAGCTTTGCAAAACAGGTTGAACTCTACTTCTGACAACTTATCTGTTCAGGAAGAAAATATTCTTTCAGCAAATAGTCGAATCAGAGATACAGATGTAGCAATGGCGTCTTCGGAAATGGTTCGAAATAACATTTTATTACAGGCAGGAACCGCCACTTTGTCTCAGGCAAATCAAGTAAATTCATTAGCTCTTAAACTTATCGGTTAACCCATAATTGATAAGATCGTTCTCCGTTACTGGCACAAGTAAAACATGGACTTGAATTACTTGTGCTAGATTTTAACCGATAACTGGTGAGAGTTGAATTAAGGTTTTGAAGTAACTCAGTTTTCTTCTTCCTTGAGTTGCTCTTTAGTCATTTCTTTTATTTTTACAGTTTCCATTAGCTTACCTAAAACTTTTTCCTCAGTGATTTGATAAGTTAAACGGCTCATTGTCTCTTCTTTGGAGTAAAATTCTCTTATTCTTGATTCATCAATTCCAGTTTGAGCTGCGTATTCTGCAAATTTCTTGTTTATATCTTCTTGAGTGCACAGAAGTTCATATTTTCTTCCTAAAGCATCAACTAGAAAACTTGATTGAATCATTTCGGAAGCTGTCTTTTCAAAATCTTTGTCCCATTTTTGAATATATTCACTCATTGAATCAGGTGCCATACCTTGTTGTTCCATTCTTTTCTTAAAATCCTCAATTAAAGAATTTTTTTGTTCTTTTAATAAAGAACTCGGAACTTCCACTGGATTTTCCTTTACCAGAGTTTTCAGTAGTCTGTTTTTAAAGGCATCTTCAACTTGTTTTTTTTCAGAAGCTTCGAGATCAGCTCTGACAACTTTACGAAACTCTTCAACAGAACTGACCCCAGTTCCTGAAGCCTTAATAAATTCATCGTTCATTTCTGGAAGTACTTTTGTTTTTAATCCCAGCAGTTTAACTTTGAAAATAACTTCTTTTCCTTCCAGTTCTTTAGAGTGGTAGGGAGTTGGAAATCGAAGAGTTAAGCTTTTTTCATCCTGGATATTCATTCCAACAATACCTTCTTCGAAACCTTCAATAAATTGATGAGAACCAAGTTCCAGCAAATGCCCCTCACCAGCGCCTCCTTCAAGAGGTTGGTCGTCAACAAATCCATTGTAATTGATAACAGCGGTGTCTCCAAGCTGAGCAGGTCTGCTTTCAGTGATATCTTGTAGACTGGCTTTCGCGGTTCTCATTTTTTCAAGTGTTTTATCAATTTGGTTTTCATCAAAAGCATAAACTTCTTTTTCGACTTCTAAATTTTCGTACTTTTTCAAATTGACTTCAGGACGAATGTCAAAAATTGCGGAAAAATTAAATTCTTTTTCTTCATGAAGGTCATCAAATTCAAATTCGGGATATGAGATTGGCTCTAATTTGTGTTCAATGAGAGCTTTCGAATAGTGTTTTTGAATTAAGTCTTGCATTACATCCTGCTTCACCTTGCTGTTGTACATACTTTTAATAGAGCTTAAGGGGGCTTTGCCTTTTCTGAAACCTTTAAGAGTGACTTCTTTTTGAATATCATTAAAAATACGATCAAAACTTGTTTGGACTGTTGTGAGCGGGACTTCAATAGTTAATTTTCGTTGCAAAGAGGATAATTTTTCGACATTAGATTTCATCACTTAGGACTCCTAGAAATAAGGTTGCTTTTAAGTTCGTGAATACTAGGAGAGAGACCTCTGAAAATCAAGCATTTAAAGTGAAAAGGATTGCAAATGCAAAAAATTATATTTGTTACAGGCAAAGGGGGTGTTGGGAAGTCATCCTATGCTGCAGTTCTTGCGCAAAAATATGCAATCCAGGGGAAAAAGACCTTGCTTGTCGAGCTGGGCGACCAAAGCTTTTATAAAGAATTTTTTTCATTGGAAAAGGTGGAATATACCCCATTACAACTTTCTCAGAACTTGGACATTGCCTTATGGTCAGGAAAAGATTGTTTAAAGGAATATGCGCTCTATTTGTTAAAATCAGAAATGTTATACAAATTGTTTTTTGAAAATAAGATCTCTAGTTCTCTTATTCAAATTGCACCAGGACTTTCGGAATTGGCTATACTTGGAAAAATTACGGCAGGTCCACGAAAACATGGGCCACCAACATCTCACGAGGTGATTGTTGTCGATAGCTATTCAACGGGGCACTTTTTAGCTTTACTGAAGGCTCCAAAAGGGCTTTCGGAAATAATTAGATTTGGACCCATGGGCGAACAAAGTCGAGGTATTTTTAACTCCCTTTTGAATCCAGAAATATGTCAATACCACATTGTTACTTTGGCGGAGGAACTTCCTTATTTAGAAGGAATGGAATTGTATGAAGAAATTGAAAGATTAACAAAAATGAAACCGAAACTTATTTTTAACAGAATTCTTGAAACAAATTTAAAGGAAAAGGATTTCTTGGAGAAATTGAAGTTAAATGATTTTCATAAATTTATTAAATCAATACTTCAAAATCAGGAAAACTACTTTACTCAGACCAGTCTTCAAAAAATAGACTTTGTCATTTTACCTCTGATATCACAAGCTAACTCCTTTGATTTTATAAAAAATCTTGCCCAAGAGGTGAATCTTTGAAAAATACGAGAGTTATTGTATCTATTGGAACAGGTGGAGTCGGGAAAACAACAGTATCTGCAGGTCTTGGGCTTTATTTGGCCAGTTTGGGAAATAAAGTTTTAGTTTTAACCATAGACCCCTCTAAACGCTTAGCGACCACTTTGGGAATTGGAGAAGAAAAAGGCATTGTGAGAGTAAAACTAGGTCGTTTTGCTGACAACTTCAAAGGTGAATTGTACGCCTCAGTTGTTGATCATCAATCCGTGTTCAATGATTTTATACTTCGCGCTTCCAAAAAAGGAGGTCATATTGAAAAAATTTTAAATAATAAGTTGTATCAACAACTTTCAACGAGCTTGAGCGGTTCGCAAGAATTTACAGCTCTTGAAAAACTCTACTCCTGTTTCACGTCTAAAGAATTCGACTACATTGTTTTAGACACGCCGCCTGCAAAACATGCCATTGATTTTCTAAGCGCACCAGAGAAGTTAGCGAGTTTGTTTAGTGAAAACATCACTAAGTGGTTTAAGGACACAAAGCATGGAGGAAATTGGCTTGCCGCCATGATTTCATCAGGAACGAGACAGGTGCTCAAAATTTTAGAAGTTTTAACAGGTTCGGAATTTGTTAAAGAATTGAGTCTATTTTTTTACTATATAAATGATTGGCAAGACCAACTTCACGACAGAACTCTTAAAGCTCATGAACTCTTGGTCAATCCATTAACAGAATTTTACTTGGTCACGAGCATTGATCCATCTAAATTAAAAGAAGCTACTTTATTATTAAAAGAAATTAGGAAACAAGGTTACTCTTTAACTAAAGTGATTATGAATAGGTCGATTCCGTCTTGGGATATAACTAAAGAATTTGTTCCTCTTCCTGACTTAAGTGTTGAAAAAAATCAAGAGCTTGTCAGGCTATTCAACTTATTAAAGTCGGTCTTTCATCATAAGTCCATGACTCATCAAAAATTTCTTGAGGAATTACAGAAAACGGTTCAAGTCTTATCGCTTACTGAATATAATAAGTCTATCTCTGATATTGAAAGCTTAGATGAAGTATCAAGGGAAATAGGATTAAAAATTCAATTTGGTGAAAAAATATGAAATTTTTCTTAGTAACAAGTACTTTTTTAATAGTCTTAAGTTTAATAGCGTGTTCTTCATTTATTAAAAACAAAAATGAAGTGTTCTCATCTGGGCCAACACAAGAAGAAATAGCGATAAGCAAAATAGAAAAAAGTTATTATTTAAATGACCGCAGTGCTTTTTCAACTGCCATAGAGAAATTTGCAAAAGATTTTCCCAACTCGAATTACAAGTTGTATATTGAGCTTCTAACTAGTCGATTTCTATTTCACGACAATCAATTCTCTCAGGCTTTAGAGATGAATCAGTCGATTCAAAAATCGGCATTTAATATAAATAATAAAATATATTATGAAACTTTGTTTTATAGTTCTGATATTTATGAAAGTTTAGGAAAGTTAGATAACTCACTGGCTGTTTTAGTTGAATCGGAAAAAAATGGTTTATTTTTGAGCGATAGAGTTAGATTATTTGAGCTTCCTCTAAAACTTTCAATTGCTTATGCTCGACTTAACCAAAATGAAATGAGCCTCAATTACATTAATAAAACAGAAAGTGGATTAAAAGAGTATCTATCAAAAGAAAATCATTCTAAAAAAACCTTATCCGAAATTTATTTTGAAATTGGATCAGGGGTGCCTTCACCAGCACTCGCTGATTACTATACTGATGCTAAGAAATTCACGCTAATATATAAATATTTAATTTATTGTTTGCACTTTAACGAGTCTCCCTATTCTGAAAAAGCAAAAGAGCAGTTGATCTCCCAGATAAATTCTCTTTGGAATCAGGCCAATGAAGGTGTTGGAATCTCAACAGGTGACAAAATTGCAGATGATCGCTTAAGATTTAAGAAACTAACCGACTTTAGCAGGATATTAAATTCGATTAAGTTGTTTGAGCCTTTGGAAGATAAACAGGTAAGTACTAACCAAAAAGAGTTTTTTTCATTCATAGATGAAATTCAAAACAAGACTTTTAATGAAATATATGCTCAGTATAAACTCACCCCTCCTACGGAGGAGTCCTTTGGACATAGTTTCTTTAGAGAAAATTTAAAAATAGAAAAAACAGAAGCTTCAGAAAGTATCGAGAAAGTCGAAAATAGAAAGCAATAGAGGATCGCATGAATCATTACACGCGAAATGAATTACATAAAAAAATATTAAACCAGATGGATCTAATTTGCCATTGGTTCAAACAAAAATCTTTAAACTTAAGGTTTCCCATATATTCTAGTTATGACATTAGGGACGCTGGCTATAAGGTATCTAATGTCGACGCCAATATTTTCCCAGCCGGTTTTAACAATATATGTCCAATAGATAAAGAGTCCGCTATTGAAATAATGAGTGTTTACTTAAAAGAAAACTATGGCGATCGACTGAAAAAAATTGTCTTGGTAACAGAAGAACATACAAATAACCCCTATTATTGGGACAACGTTTACACAATTAAGCATCTTCTTGAGGCCACGGGGATAGAAATTCGAATAGCCTTTCCTAGGAAGTTAGCAGAAAACCTTTTTTTAAAAAGTGCTAATGGTTTTGAAATCATTGTGGAGTCGGGTTTAAGTTCCGATCCTGTTTTTTCTGAGTTTAAACCGGATTTGATAATAAATAACAATGATTTTTCCAATGCCCATGAAGAATGGGCGAAAACGATAGTAGTGCCACAAAATCCTCCGCGTGAATTAGGGTGGTATCAAAGAAAAAAGAGTAATTATTTTAAATACTATAATCAGTTGGTCGCTGAGTTTGCGGACGTAGCTGGTATTGATCCGATGTTATTTTCTGTGAAGACCGAATATTTCCAAAATTTTGATATCAATGAAGAGGCAAGTAAAAAGGAATTAGCTGAAATTGTAGATCAAACTATTTTAAATTTAAAGAATGACTATGAAAAAAGGGGTTGGTTGCAAAAGCCCTTCGTTTTTGTAAAAAACAATGCGGGAACCTATGGCTTGGCCGTGATAAAAGTTGAAAGTGGAAGTGACGTTTTAGAATGGTCTTACAAATCTCGAAAAAAAATGAAAGCCGCCAAAGGCGGCAGAGACGTTGAAGAGGTGATCATTCAGGAAGGAATTCCTTCTATTGTCGAAAAGGAAGGCGTCGTTGCAGAGCCGGTGATTTATATGATTGGTTCAAGTTTGGCCGGTGGTTTTTTAAGGACACATAGTGAGAAGTCATCGACGGAAAGTCTTAATAGCCCTGGTGCCGTCTATAAGCGACTGTGTGTGAGCGATTTAGAGATCCGTCCAGATGGTTGTCCCATGGAAAATGTTTATGGGTGGACTTCTAAATTAGGAGCTTTAGCTATCACGATGGAAGCCAAAGAAATGGGTGTTAGGTTCTGAGCTGTCTAAAGAGTATTCATTAGGCTCTATTTAGTATATTTTTCTGCTTGGACTGTCTACTTTTCTACAGTAGATAAATAAATTTTCATCGATTATAGTGCTCCTTCAGTTAAAAATTTGAATTTAACTGCGCTTTATATAACTTTATATAAAAGGATAGCTGTATGATGGTTAACAAAAGATGCTTATTGATTGCTTTGAATCTTTTTACTTTGCTTATATCCTCCGTTTCTTTTGGTGAAAACAAGTGCCTTCAAACCTACAAATCAGAGAAAATGAACCCTGAGGTATTGGGAGGGGCTTCGCGAATCACAGATACAAAGTATGCAAGCAAATTTATCCTCACGGAAGTTGATAAGCATTTCGATGTCAAATGGGTTACTGATTTGGGACCCATTCAGAACCAAAAAAATTGGGGATTTTGCCACCTCTATTCTTTTTTTGAAGAGATTACTAGAGAATATAGGCAAAGAAATAAAGGGCAAGATTCAAATATATCAATCCATTATATGGCTTTCCATCATTGGTTAGGTAGAGCCATCAACACCGCTTTAAATCCGAGTTTGCCTCTGAAGCCACAAGAAGGTGGTTGGTATATCTATGATATAGATTTATTCAAGAAAATAGGGTCAATGAAATTGGATGATTACCTTCGTTTGGGTGGTAAAACAAATGTTGAAGAAAAATTAACTTATTTTTTAGAATCAAGCATTTTAGCAAAGTCTATTTCTCAAATGCATGACGAGCAAAATTTAATTAATGATCTTCTCAAGTTTGAATTTTCAGATAAAGAGATCGCGGAATTTTCTAAAGGAAATGCTCAGGAATTAAAGCCTGAAGATAGACTTAAGTTGGTAAAAAGAAAATACATGCAACAACTTTTTAAGGAAGACAATTTTCGAAGGAAGGATGAGTTCAATGCTTTCGTCAAAAAGAAGGAACGGGCATTTGAAGCTAAAAAGACAGTTTTAAGTAAAGATCAAATTAAAGTACTAAGAGACTTGGCGGATGGCCGGAATAGAACTTTAGGGTTATCATTAGAGGAAATTGAGAAAATAAAAATAAGTGTTAGGAGAGATATAAAAACAGAAGTCACTGAGCTTTTTTCAGAATTCTTTTTTGGCAACAAAGAAATACCACCAGAGATAATGGATCTTAAGAAAAATGTAGAATTGGCAAAATCGTTATTTCCAGAAATAGATCATCCTACTATTTCAGTAAGCATAGATGAATCACAAATACGGCATGGGACGAAGTTAAGTTTCGAACAAAAACCTGACTTTGTAAATAATCATATTTATATGAAAGCGTCCAGGTCGGTGATGTATGAACTCATTTCTGAAGAGATAGATAAAAATAACGGTATTTGGATTGGCTATGATCATAATGACCCTTTTGTGGTTAATAAACTTGGAGATGCCAGTTTAGGTTTGATGTCCCTTCGGGCTTTTGCTTGGGCACCGAAATCTCCCTATAATTCAAGATATGTAAGATTTGAAAAGAAGGGTATATTTAGCGGAGGTCATGCCGTTCAAATTGTGGGCATCATCCGTGAAAAGGTACCTGATTATTCTAAAAACTATGGTCGAAAAGGAGAGATTATTGGTTTTATTATTCAAAATAGCTGGGGCGAAGAAGCTGGTCAAAAAGGTTTTTATGTTATGGATAGAACATATGCCGATGCGTTTTTGTTTGGAATTACCATAAGAGATGAGGCAGGGCAGGTAAATGCTCTTAAGGAGAAGATAAAACAATACAAAAAACAAACGGACCCTAATAATAAGGTTCAAGACAGCTCCAGTGGCTTCCGTAAATATGTTGATGAAGAAAAGAAAATCCAAGAGGAAATGAAAATTCAGGAAGAGCGGAAGCGCCAAGAAGAACAAGAGCTTCAAAAAGCCAGTGGAAACTAATCAAATCTGGCTTTAAGTAGAGTATTCAAATAGGAAATGTTACGATAAAATATTCTCGTGGGCCTTTGTTTTTTTGGGGCGGGGGGAGTTTTGAGAATATTTTTCGTTTTAGTTTGCGCTTTTAGTGCGGGATTCATTTTCATTTTTTTTACAAATAATAAGTACCTAGTTCATCGTAATCCGTCGGCTATACGTCAGCACTATGATTTTACTCATTTAAAGGGCACGGCTCTGGAAGTAGCCATGCGCGAAAGAATTATTAGTCAAATTGAAATAGTAAAAAATGAAGAAGGATTTGGATTAAGTTTAGGGAATTTTGCCTTCAAAAACAATACAGGAGACACCTTTTTTGGTTGTCAGTATTTTAATAAGGTGGTGCTAATTTTTGAAGGAGAAGGGGCTATTGTTGGCGGCATGGAGAAGCCGCTGATGGAAGTGGAGGGGCCATGCGAAAGTTCAGAAGACCTTGCAAGGATCAACGCATTTATGATTCCCATGAAACAATTTATGACAGAGAGACCTTTGGATGGGGATTTCAACCATAAAAATAAAATCTCGATGAGTTTTAAATTTTTAAACTTACCAGATGCCTGGCCAACAATTTGGAATCTGATCGGAGTAAAAATGTCATCTTCACAGAAAGACTTTATTATTGATCGTAACGAGATTACGAAAATAATAGGACAGTCGTTGTTAATTACTTTTAATTAAGAAGCGTTTAGCGAGTAAAAAAGCCTAAATGAAAGAGTTAAAAACAAGATAATTTCGTTGCATTAAAATTTGTTTTCAAAGTTAGCAGATAAACTTTTGTGTTCTGTAGAAATTGAGTGAGTTCAAATCTAACGCCAACAGATGCTAAATAGGTATTAACTCGGATGGGGTTATTAAATTCATCTCTACCTGTTTTCTTTGCAAGTGGTGTAAGTAGATACTTAGTTTCTTTGCTACGGGAGGAGATCCACCTAACTTCAATCTGACCATTTGAGTTTTTATTTGAGATGACATATGCTTGCGCCCCTCGCCCAGAAGGATCACCGGTTTCACAAAATAGTTCTAGGTCAGCATGACTATTTAAACTGATAAGAAGCGTAAATATGCCGGAAACAAAAGAAAAGGATAAATTTTTAAACATAATAGACTCCCAGCAGTTTTAGATCAGTTCATTATAAAGCTGCGGATTCAGGCTTGCCGCAATCTTATTTTAATGTCAATTTTTGTCTAAGTTTAGAGCCGATACGAGAACAAGAGAGAAAAAATTTCATAATTCACAAGTTGAAAGAAGGAGTGAGGAGCGATCAACCCGGCCCTATCCGCATTAATTCAAAATTAAGCCATCTGGTTGAAGTTTTTTTGCTTCAGAGATCTCTTCAGGTGAGTTTAAGGGGCCAAGGAAAACATATTTTTGTCTTCGTCTTATTTCTTTAATTATGCTTTCAGTGACTAAAATTCGATTTTTATAGGCTAGTTTTGAAATAAGCGCATCGCCTTTAATAGAAATTGCTGGTGTTAAGAAAACGGTAGAGAATGTTTTAAGGCGCATCATTTCAGATAGCGTGGTGCCAAAAGTGAAAAGAGGTCGTTCTTCTTTTATGCTTTTAATCACAATATCATAATCGGAATGAATGAGAATTTGTTTTTCTATTTTCAATTTTTCAACCAATGAAATAAAATGAGTATGAACATTTTCGGCATTGTTTTTTATGCTAATAATAAAATTATTTTTGGAATAGAAGGATAAAACATCTTCAAGTTTTAATAATTCGAGATCAAGGCTTCTAAGTTCTGCAAAAGAATAATTTTGCAAATATCGACCTTTAAATTTAATACTTGAGATAGGAGAGATAGGATCTTTCCTTAAATCAAAAATTAAATTATTTAAGTTTGAATGAGAATCAACAACAAATACAGAATCAGAAGTCATATAGGTTTCAACCCAGAAAGTTAAATTTGAATTTTTCACTACCAATTCATTGGCCGATTTAATGGAATGAAAAACTCTGATTTCTTGAGGCGTTGACCCGATAGATTTATAAAAATCGTGCTCAAATCTGTAAGTTGGTAAGGAAAGTCCCCAAAAACGAATGGTTATAAGTACTAACACAACGCAAACAAGTGTTCCAATGCTAATTAAAAACAATCTCATCAAAGCTCCAAATTTTGTTAACATATTGAATTATATTGATAATATTTAAACGCGTAAAATAGAAAAAATAAGATAATATAAGCTTAAAAAAGACGTATTTATCTTGAATGTCAATTCGTTTTCAATTACCTTGTTTTTGAGGTTCTAACAAAAAACTAGTTTATTAACAAAGGAAATTCTTTGGTTCGACTCAATCGTAAAATCGAATATGCCCTGGTAGCTTTAAAATACATGACAGGAAAAATTCCTGGCGAGCTCACTTCGGCAAAGGAAGTTGCAGAAAAATTTTGTACTCCATTTGATGTCACAGCTAGGGTGATGCAATCAATGGCATCAAAAGGGTTATTAAGGTCTGAGCATGGACCTATGGGAGGATATACAATATCCAAGGACCTGAGTCGTATTTCATTTCATGATTTATTAACCATGGTGGAGGGCCCGTCTTCTTTGGTAAAATGTTTTCAGAAAGAGGAATTTTGCGATGTTCAACCCCATTGCAATATCATTTCTCCGATTCACACGCTTAACAATAAGCTTAATGAGTTTTATTCGGGGCTTAAGTTAAAGGATCTTTTGCTAGCCCCATCGAATTTCAATGAGGTGATTCATGGAAAATAAAAATCATCGTTCTGCAAAAGAGGATTATGAATATAAATATGGTTTTGAAACACTTCTCGAAACCGACGCTGTAAAAAAAGGGATATCAGTTGAAATTATAAAATTAATTTCATCAAAAAAAGAAGAACCCTCTTGGATGTTAGATTATAGATTAAAGGCTTTTGAATATTGGAAAAAGATGACCGAACCAGAATGGGCTCATGTCCACTATCCAAAAATTGATTTTCAAGATATTTGCTATTATTCAGCACCCAAAAAAAACAAGGAAAATCCTAAATCCTTAGAGGAATTAGATCCTGAATTGATTAAAACCTTTGAAAAACTAGGAATACCTTTATCAGAACAAAAAAGAATTTCTGGAGTCGCTGTAGATGTTGTTTTTGATTCTGTTTCCGTCGGCACCACTCATCAGGAAGAGCTTGAAAAAGTAGGAGTTATTTTCTGTTCAATTAGTGAAGCTATTAAGAAGTATCCCGAATTGGTTAAAAAATATTTAGGAAGTATTGTGCCCTATTCCGATAACTATTATGCCGCTTTGAATGCCGCCGTTTTTACAGATGGTTCTTTTTGTTATATTCCTAAGGGCGTTCGTTGCCCTATCGATCTTTCAACATATTTTCGCATCAATGCTAAAGATACTGGGCAGTTCGAGAGAACACTGCTGATCGCAGAAGAAGGGTCTTACGTCAATTATCTAGAAGGGTGTACGGCTCCTCAACGTGATGAAAACCAATTGCATGCGGCCGTCGTTGAATTGATTGCGATGCAAAATGCAGAAATAAAATACTCAACGGTGCAAAATTGGTACGCTGGCGACAAAGAAGGCAAGGGTGGAATTTATAACTTTGTGACAAAACGAGGTAAATGTCTTGGAAGTCATTCTAAAATTTCTTGGACCCAGGTAGAATCAGGATCGGCAATTACTTGGAAATACCCTTCGGTTATTTTGCAAGGGGACAGCTCTGAAGGATTTTTTTATTCCGTTGCCCTAACCCATGATCATATGCAGGCAGATACGGGAACCAAGATGATCCATATAGGAAGAAACACCAAGAGCACCATAATATCCAAGGGAATTTCAACTGATCAGTCTTCAAATGCCTACAGAGGGTTGGTGAAGATAATGCCATCAGCAGAAAATGCCAGAAATTATTCTCAATGTGATTCGATGTTGGTAGGTAAAAAATCTTCAGCTCATACCTTCCCCTATATTGATGTTAAAAATAAAACAGCTCAGATTGAACATGAGGCGACGACATCAAGGATTAGCGAAGATCAGATTTTCTATTTGCAATCAAGAGGTATGGATATGGAAAAAACCATATCCATGTTGGTTAATGGTTTTTGTAAGGATGTTTTTAAACAATTGCCCTTGGAGTTCTCTGTAGAGGCAGTAAAGCTGATTGAAATGAAACTTGAAAATTCAGTGGGATAGCAAAATAAGATTAATTATGGAATTCATATTTAAATATTAAGGAATTGAAATATAAATAGTAAGGAATATAAATGTTAGAAATTAGAAATTTAAAATCACAAGTAGACGGAAAAGAAGTGCTTAAGGGGCTCAACTTAAGAATAAACGCGGGAGAAGTTCATGCTATTATGGGACCCAACGGATCAGGAAAAAGTACGCTTTCTAAGATTCTTGCTGGTCATCCAAGCTACCAAGTCACTGGTGGAGAGGTTTTTTTTGAAATTAATTTTAAACAGAAAAATATTATTGAAATGGAACCAGATGAAAGAGCTAAGGAAGGCATATTCTTAGCTTTTCAATACCCCGTAGAGATACCTGGAGTTAATAATTTAACTTTTTTAATGAATTCATTTAACTCTATACTTGAGCATCAAGGTTCATTGCCATTGAATGAGACTGAGTTTAAAAGTTATTTAGATAAAAAAATGGAGCTTGTAGGATTAAAAGAAGATTTTCTTAAAAAGGGTTTTCTTGAAAGAGGCGTCAATTCTGGATTCTCCGGAGGGGAAAAGAAAAAAAATGAAATCCTGCAAATGGCCGTTTTGGCTCCAAGGCTCGCGATTCTAGATGAAACAGATTCGGGACTCGATATTGATGCTCTCAAAGTGGTTGCTGATGGAGTCAACAAACTGAGATCTAAAAATAACGCGATTATTCTAATTACTCACTATCAAAGGTTGCTCGAGTATATAAAGCCAGACTTTGTTCATGTCTTGTCACAGGGTAAAATCATCAAAACAGGTGGCCCCGAGCTAGCTCTAGAATTAGAGGAAAATGGCTATGATGGAATCGAAGGAATAATTTCATGAATATTTTAAATTCATTTGATCGATATGTTGAAAAAATGAAAGTTAATTTCGCAGGACAATTAAGTTCTAATAAATTATCGGGTGGTGATCTCACTATTGATGGAAAATGGGAAAAATTTATAAGTGAAAAAAACAAAGTCAGAGCTGAAATTTTGTCAAAAGGGTTGCCGAAAAGAAATGAAGAGACCTGGAAATACACTTCTATTAAGTTCTTAAATGATTTATTTTTTCAATTTGAATTACCTAAAGAAGATGACTTAAGTGAAAAATTATGTTCAGAGATTAAAGCAATTCAATTACCAAATGTTCATAGCCTCGTTTTTGTAAATGGCATTTTCCTTAAGTCACTCAGTCACTTTGATGAAAATAAAATCCAAGTTGAATGTCTTAGTCCCTTTGATTTTAATGATCAAGTAGTTGAAAATGAAAATATAAATGTAAATATAAATTTAGAAAAAGAAAAAGCAAATCAGGAACATTCGAGTTTTTCATTTTCAGAGTCTCTAAAAAACATTCGTCAGCTTTACCTAGTTCAGCAAAGTAAAATCATTATTAAACCTAAGCAAAATATAGAGAAATTAGTTCAAATCATTAATTATACTTTTTCAAAAGATGAATTAAGTTTAAACAGTAACCCCCAGTTAGAAATTATTGTGCAGGAACAAGCAAAGGCGAGTATTCTGTTCACCCATCAAGGGCCATCTAATGTAAAGTATTTTTCTAATGGCCAACTTTCTGTCAAGTTAGCTGCAAAGGCTCAATTGCAATTAATCAACGAGACCAAGCAGAGCTTTCAAGCTTATCACATGGACCAGGTTTCCATTGATTTGAGCCAAGAGGCATCGTTAGTTTATTTAGATGTTAATTTAAGCTCTCTTCTTTCTAGGCACGAATTAAAAGTTAATTTAAATGCTCAAAATTCAGAGGCCAAAGTTCTGGGAGTTTCTCTTCTTCAAAAAACAGAACACTGTGACCATCAAACACAGATTCATTTTCAAGCCAGCCACTCGTCTGCCGTTCAATTATATAAGAGTATTGTTGACGATTCGGCCCATTCTGTTTTTAGTGGAACTGTTTATATTGATTCAGATATTGAAGGAATTACTTCATCGCAACTTAATCATAATGTACTATTATCCGATAAGGCCGAATCGAATAGTAAACCCATTTTGATGATTTACTCTGATGATGTGAAAGCTTCCCATGGATCTACGGTGGGTCAATTAAACAAGGAAGAATTATTTTATTTACAGAGCCGATCGATTTCAACAGAAAAAGCAAAGGAGCTATTAAGTATCGGTTTTTTATTGGAAGTAATTGAGGAAATCAAACTGAGTCAGCTCAAAACGTATTTAAAAAAGGCACTTCAAGAAAAATACATGAGGACATCTCAACGACCTATTTTAAGGAATTTGCAATAACATATGAATATTTCAGAGATAAAAAATTTATTTCCAGCATTGAAACAAAAAATTTACGATAAACCCCTAGTTTATTTAGATAGTGCGGCCACGACATTAAAACCAATTTCAGTCATTGAAAAAGTGAGAAATTATTATTCTCTCGAAAATTCCAATGTTCATCGTGGGGCACATTATTTAAGTCAAAAGGCGACCGATCAATTCGAGTCTGCCAGAGAAAATGTAGCTCAATTTTTAAATGCCAAAAGTTCAGAAGAAATTGTTTTTGTTCGTGGAACCACAGAAGCTATCAATTTAGTGGCAACTTCATTTGGAGAAAGTTTGAACGAGGGTGATGAAATCATTATCTCTATACTTGAACACCATGCCAATATTGTCCCTTGGCATATGTTAAAGACTAAGAAAAAGATAGCTCTCAAATTTATTCACATGGACAACCAGGGAAATTTAAACTTGGAGGAATATAAGAAATTATTAAACCCCAGAGTGAAGCTAGTTTCACTTACTGCATGTTCAAATACTCTGGGTCTTTTTCCTGATCTTGAAGCGTATGTCACATTAGCTCATTTGAATGGAAGTAAAATTCTTGTGGATGGGGCGCAGCTAGTTTCGAAAAAAAAAGTCGATGTGCAAAAACTTAATTGTGATTTCTTCGTTTTCTCTGGACATAAGTTGTTTGCGCCAACAGGCATTGGGGTTTTATTTGGCAAAAAAGAAATTCTAAATGAGATGCCTCCTTATCAAGGCGGTGGAGCAATGATTTCAGAGGTCAGTGAAGAGAGGACATTATTCAATCAACTTCCTTTTAAATTCGAAGCGGGTACGCCTCACATTGAAGGAGTTCTAGGATTAAGTGAGGCCATCCAATTTCTTAAAAGTTTCCCCATTCAAGAAATCGAAATTCATGAAGATCAATTGTTAAATCTGTTTATGAGTGAAATTAAAAAAATTCCAGAGGTCATTGTTTATGGAGATTCTTTGAATAAGGGAGCCATAGTCTCTTTCAATATCAAAGGAGCCCATCATTCCGATGTCGCTCAAATATTAGATCAACAAGCAATTGCCGTCAGAGCAGGTCATCATTGTACCCAGCCACTGATGAAATATTTAAATTTGCAAGGCACAGTTCGAGCCTCTTTTTCAATTTATAATGATGAAGAAGACGTTATGAAGCTTATAGCTGGAATCAAAAAATCAAAGGAACTATTATTATGAGCTCTACAGAGGTTTTAATTCGAATTCAAGAAACTCCTAATCCAAATGCATGGAAATTTATTCTTGATAAGGCTGTATTAACAGAAGGCAAGGCTACGTATGCAAGCAAAGCCGAGGCTGAAAATAACCTTTTAGCAAAAAGTCTATTTGAGATCGAGAATGTAAAGCAAGTTCATTTTTTTCAAAATGTTATTACAATTACTTTAGCCTTTGATGCTGATTTTCAGGAAATTCAACCTGCTATTTCAAGTGTGATCCAAACAAGGATGCCAGTTCACAACCCTAATCAGACTATTAAAGACGAAAAAAAAATGTCCAGGGAAAATCTTTCTCCAGAGTTAAAAAGAATTGAAGAAATTTTAGATGAAACCATCAGGCCGGGTTTGCAGGGTGATGGCGGAGATCTAACAGTAGTAAATCTCGAGAACAACAAGCTTTACGTTCACTACGAAGGTGCCTGCGGTACCTGTCCAAGTTCAACAACAGGAACCCTATTGGCAATTGAGGGAATACTAAAAGATCATTTAAACCAAGATATCGAAGTGATTCCACTTTAGAGAACGAAGATATAAAGGTACCAGAGTGATTGTCATCAGGCTATCATTCAGGTTCTTCTAAATAAGTATATCCAGAAAGCCCTTCTTCGTAATGTTTGATTAAGAGCTTGGCTTCTTGTTTGGTGATATTACCTTTTTGGATAAACTCTTCAGAAGCTTGTCTGACGTTATCAATCATCTTATTTCGATCATATTGAACATAGGACAGTACTTCAGTAACGGAATCACCGGGGACATAGTGGTCTATGGTGTAGCCAGCTTCGCTTATGGAAACATGAACAGCATCGGTATCGCCAAAAAGATTATGCAAATCACCAAGAATTTCTTGGTAGGCTCCTGTGAGGAAAACTCCTAAGTAATATTGTTCATTTTCTTTGAACTCATGAATTTGTAGGGTCTTTTTATATTCACCAGTTTTGGAGTCGATGAACTTTTCGATTTTTCCATCCGAGTCACAAGTTAAGTCAGCCAGTGTGGCTTCATGTAAAGGTTCTTCATTAAGTCGGTGGATGGGCATCACTGGAAATAACTGACCAACAGCCCAAGAGTCGGGAACAGATTGAAACACTGAAAAATTGCAGTAGTAGGTATCACAGAGTTCTTGGCGTAAGGTACTTTGAATATCATCTAAATCGGTATTGTTTTTTGCAATATGTAGCATTTTTGTGGCTATCGAGAAATACATGGATTCACACCAAGCTCGTTGTTCTAAATTCAAAACGCCATAGGTAAATAGTTGCAGGGTTTCTTGTTTGGCCTGGGTCAAGTCATTGAAACATTCATTAATGTTGTCCTTGTTTACCTTTTCATAAATGTATTGTAAATCGTGCATGATCGTAGGATCTTTTTTGATGACTAGTCTTGGCGGGGCATCTCGGTGCAAATGATTGACTCCAAGGATATTGAAAATTAAGACAGAGTGATGGGCCACAAGAGCCCTTCCTGATTCCGTGACGATATGTGGATGAGGAATATTTTTCTCATCACAAAGAGCCTGTAGCGTTGAAACCACGTCATTAGCGTATTCTTGTTCAGAATAGTTTATTGAGGAATCAGAATGTCCAGTGCCGTCGTAATCCACGCCCAGACCACCGCCTACGTCGATGTATTTTAATCCGGGAGCTCCAAAAGAATAGAGCTCGGTAAAAAATCGTGCGCCTTCCTTGAGTGAAGATTTAATGCTCTGGATGGATGGGACTTGGGAGCCAATATGGTAGTGAAGTAACTCTAAACAATCTACCATGTTTTCTTTTTTGAGAAGTTCTACGCCATCAACCATTTCCATGGAGGTCAATCCAAATTTGGATCTGGCTCCTGAGGAATCAACCCATTTCCCTGCGCCTTGAGTATTTAGCTTGGCTCTAAAACCAATTTTTGGACGAGCATTAAATTTTTTGGCGACGTTCACGATAAGCTGAAGTTCTTCTTTCCTGTCTACGACGATGATCGTGTTTTTTCCCAATTTTTGCGACAGAATAGCCGTCTCAATATATTCGACATCCTTAAAGCCATTACAAATAATCAAAGCATTGGGATCAATCATCATGGATAAAACAACTAGTAGTTCAGGCTTGGACCCACATTCTAATCCAAGCCCCACGTTCTTTCCAAAATGAACTAGCTCTTGAACCAGATGCCTTTGTTGATTAACTTTTATGGGATAGACTCCGCGGTATTCTGCTTGGTAACCATGGTCGGCAATAGCTGTTTTAAAGCAATTATGAAGTAAGTGAACTCGAGATTTGATAATATCGGGGAAGCGAATCATTATGGGAACACGAATCCCACGGTCGAGCAAGTCTTGAGTGAGTTCTTGAAGATCCACAGATGAGCTTTCATTGCCAGCTGGAGTGACAATGACATTCCCATTTTGATTGACGCGAAAGTAACCTCCGCCCCAATTGTTAATCCCATAAAGTTCAGCACTTTTTTCAGCTGTCCAGTTTTGCATTGATTCTCCCATGAAAAATGTAAACTAGACATATTTTAAAACCATGCCGCTATCAAGTTTAATTTTAAACGAGTCCTTAGCTCAGGGTCTGTGTCTAGGAGTTGGCCCGACAGAAGCATAGAATCTGAAAGAATCCAAAGGCTGGATCTTTATTCTTTGTGTTAAAACCTTATAATTAAGGCATGTCCGCTGAAGAATTTAAATCTTCTAAATCAAGAAGAATACTTGTTATAGATGATGATCCTCAAAGTATTGATATTATTTTAGAGCCTCTCAAATGGGAAGGTTATAATGCTGTTGGTGTTTATAGTTTAGAGGAAGGGCTAAAAGTTATTGATTCTTGGATGCCCATCATCATCATTTTGGATTTCAAAGAAAAAGATAGGAGATACAAATCCCTCAGTAAAATTAGGGAAATTCAGCCACTAGCTTCTTTATTGATTTTAAGCGATGAAGCCACAACGGAAGCGATCATTTTGGGTCTGGATAGCGGTGGAGATGATTATATCGTTAAGCCTTTTGTGCCGTTGGAGTTGCTGGCAAGGATCAGAACCCATTTGAGGATAAGGGATTTGCAAGAGCAGCTTCTTATTGCCAACGCCAAACTTAAAGAACTTGCAGATACCGATGACCTTACCGGATTGTTTAATATGAGATCCTTGTATCACAAATTGGATTTTGAAATGCAAAGAGCTCGGCGATTTGAAAGACAAGTTTGTGTGATAATGTTAGACTTGGATAATTTTAAAGAAGTGAATGATGGTCATGACCATTTGTTCGGCAGCTTTGTAATCACCGAAGTGGGAAAAATTGTACGGGCCAATACTAGAAATATTGATATTCCTGCAAGGTATGGTGGGGACGAATTTCTGATTGTCTTAACTGAAGTGACTTTTGAAGGGGCTTATTTCTTTTGTGATAGGCTACGAAAATCTGTTGAAGGTACTGTTTTTAGAAGTGGCGAGGACAGTATTCAGCTTACAATATCTGTTGGCTTCGGTATGACTGATCCCAAAGAAAATGTAACTCCCATTGAGCTAGTCAGACGGGCTGATCATGCATTGTACGAAGCTAAAGAAACAGGTAGAAACAAGGTATGTTATTTTCATATTCCTGGAGTCACAGAATTTTCTAAAGAATCTTCCTTATTTCCAGCTTTGCCAGAGAATAAAAGAATGGCTAGAGCCGGCAAAAAAAAACGAAAAGCAGGATAGAGTATATTAATTTTTAGTTGCTAATAAGCTTAATCAATTTTAAGAACCAGATACTTGAAGACAACGAGTTTTAGATTTCTTCAACTCTAATGAGAAGGATACGATCTAAACTGAACCTTCAGTTTAGTTTTG
>WBZM01000244.1_pt1 | contig 87518 bp, 63 predicted proteins | sample 5204271 | NCBI WGS metagenome assembly WBZM01 (sample SAMN12344346, study PRJNA552823) | activated sludge metagenome | biome: Activated sludge suspended growth; feature: Nitrification reactor; material: Wastewater; isolation source: activated sludge from nitrification reactor of wastewater...
ACCTCATTGAGGGGCCGGGCCCTGGTGGTGACGGGATCCGGTCGCGCCGGCCCGTCTCTCCCGCTCAACCTGGCGAACGGCCCGAGATCATCGGTGCACCGCCGGAGGAGCCCCTTCCGGGAGGCCCTCCGCACGCGCCCGACCAGGACCCACGGTCCGCGGATTTCACGTGCCGTCCTGGCCCCTTGTGGGTATGCTCCGCCGACCGAAATCGTCTGCGCGCTCGCCCCGGACCGAGGCATCCGGCCGGGGAGCCAAAGGGGGGCCTCGATGCGTCGCCAGTGGTCTATCCGAGCGGGGCTCGTCCTCGGCTCGATCGTCGTCCTCGTCGGCGGGTGTGCTCGCGAGGGTGCGGACGGCAGCGGGGCCCCGGCGGCGCAGGCGGTCCCGTCGGGCGGCACCGTCCGGCGAACGCCGCCGGCGAGCCGGGTCGAGGGCGAGATCCTGGTCCGGTACCGGGCCAGCTCCACGCCGGCCGCCCGCGCCGGGCTCCACCTGGCCCTCCGCGCCATCGACGCCAGGGCGCTCCCCGGGGCCACCGGCCTGCAGCTGGTCAGGCTGCCCCCGGGCGCCAGCGTCACCGAGGCGCTCCGCGTGGCGGCCGCCAGGCCGGAGGTGCTCTACGCCGAGCCCAACTACGTGATCTCGGCCCACGCCCTGCCGAACGATCCCGGCTTCCCCGATCAGTGGTCGCTCTCCAACACCGGCCAGTTCGGCGCGCCGGGCCACGACATCCACGCGCCCCAGGCCTGGGACCTGACCACCGGGAGCCGCGACGTGGTGGTGGCGGTCCTCGACGGCGGCCTCGACGTTGGCCACCCGGACCTGGTGCCCAACCTCTGGTCCAACCCGGCCGACTGCGACGCCGACGGCGTGGACGACGACGGCAACGGCCGGGTGGACGACTGCCACGGCATCAGCGTGGTGCCCGGCGATCCCGACCTGATGGACCGCGACGGGCACGGCTCCCACGTCGCCGGCACCATCGCCGCCGCCGGCGACAACGGCGTGGGCATCGCCGGCGTGGCCTGGCGCACCTCCCTCGTCGGCTGCAAGTTCATCGGCGCCGACGGCCTGGGCTCGGTGGCCGGCGCCGTGGCCTGCCTGGACTACGTGGCGGCCCTGAAGGACGCCGGAGTCAACGTGGTCGCCACCAACAACAGCTGGGGCGGCCGCTTCCAGTCGCGCGCCCTCTCCGAGGCCATCGACGCCCAGCGGCAGCGCGGCATCCTCTTCGTGGCCTCGGCCGGCAACGACGGCCACGACGTCGACCTCGGGCCGGTGGCGCCCTGCTCCGACGCGTCGCCCAACGTCATCTGCGTGGGCGCCTCCGGCGCCGGCGACGAGCCGCCCGCCTGGTCCAACCTGGGCCGCCGCACGGTGCACCTCGTCGCCCCGGGCGTGGCCATCCTCAGCACCGTCCCGGGCGGCTACGGCGGCTACCAGGTGCTGGACGGCACCTCGATGGCGGCGCCCCACGTGACCGGCGCGGTCGCCCTCCTCCACGCCGGCCTCCCCGGCGCCGACTGGCGCCAGGTGAAGAACCGCCTCCTGGCGAGCGCCGAGCCGGTGGGCAGCGCCTACACGGTCACCGGCGGCCGGCTCGACGCCTACCGCGCCCTGACCTGCACGGCCGCGACGCTGGGTCGCCGCCTCGCCCCCACCACCGATGCGCTCACCACCTCCGGCAAGGCGGCCATCACCCTCTCGGCCCTCCACATCGACTGCGGGGCGCCCGCCGGCGAGGTGACGGTCGCCGTGGCGCCGGGTGGCGCGGCGGTGGTGTTGCGGGACGACGGGCAGGCGCCCGACCTGGCGGCGGGTGATGGCGTCTACGCGGCCGCCTGGACCCCGCCCGGCGGGGGGCGCTTCGACCTCGCCTTCCCCGGCGGCGACCACCTCACGGTGGACGTCGACCCCGATCTCAAGGCGGGGTTCCCGGCGCAGGTCTGGCGGGACGGGGCCTCCCCCTGGTCGCTGCCCAACCCGGTCACGGTGGGGGATCTCGACGGCGACGGCACCCTGGAGATCGTCACCGGCGGCCTCCCGTCCGCCGAGGTGAACGCCTTCGAGGCCAGCGGCGCCTGGGTGCCCGGTTGGCCCCTGCTGCCGGGGTACAGCACGCCCGGCTGGGAGCGGGGCGCCGCCGTCACCGCGCTCGCCCGCACGCAGCAGGCCCCGCCGCGCCTGGACGTGGCCATCGCCTACGGCCGCCGGGAAGGGAGCAACCACCTGGCCTCCTTCGCCGTCGCCTCCGGCGCGGCCGAGCTGCTCTGGGGCGGCGGCTTCGTCCAGCCGCAGCCGACCGCCAGGACGCCCTTCGCCGCGGACCTCGACGGCGACGGGCTCGACGAATTCGGCTTCAACGGCTTCCTCCGCTCGGGCGACAACACCTACTGGGCCCCGCTCGAGACCGGCCCGGGCGGCGTCGCCGCGGCCGACCTGTTCGGCGACGGCCGGCGCCTGCTGGTCTACCAGCACGCGCCCCAGGGCGGCCTGCTGGCGGTCGATCTCCTGGCGGGCGAGTTGGTGCCCGGGTTCCCGGTCCCCACCACCGGGATCGACCCGGTGGTCGGCGACGTGGACGGCGACGGCGTGCCGGAGATCGTGGTGGTGGCCGGGACCGGCCAGGCCACCAGCGAGGCGCGCATCTACGGGGTCAACGGGCTCCTGAAGGGGACGGCACCCCTCACCGGCGGGTGGCCCTCCCCGCCGGCGCTGGCGGACCTGGACGGCGACGGGGCCCTCGACATCGTGGTGCTGGCCAGCCTGCCCGGCGCCCTCAACGCGGTGCGGGCGGACGGCGCCGCGGTCCCCGGCTGGCCTGTGGTCTGGGGTGAGGCCGCCGAGGCGGGCGCCTCGGCGCCGGTGATCGGCGACGTGGACGGCGACGGGCAACCGGACGTGGCGGTGACCACCCACGTGGTTGGCGGGGGCGCCGCCGGCCACGCCCGTGTGCTCGATCGGAGCGGGCTCGCCGTCAGCGGCTTCCCCAAGGCGCTGCCCATCGGCGCCGGCGCCGTGCCGGCCATCGCCGACCTGGACGGCGACGGGCGCAACGAGCTGGTGGTGGTCGGCGCGGCCGACTCCGGCCAGCCTCGGCTGGTGGATGAGGTCTGGGTCTACGACCTCGGCGGCACGGGGCCGGCGCCCTGGGGGCAGTACCGCCGCGACGCCGGCCACGTCGGCGCGGTCCCGGTGGCCTCCCCGCGGCCCCGCACCTGGCTCCCGCTGACCGTCACCGCCACCGGCGAGGGCGTGGTCCGCTCCGATGCCGTCGCCATCTTCTGCGGCGACCGCTGCGCCCGCCTGCTCGAGCCCGGGACCCTCGTCGAGCTGGTGGCCCAGCCGGCGCCCGGCCGGGTCTTCACGGGCTGGGGCGGGGCCTGCAGCGGCACCGCCCCCTCCTGCGCCCTCACCATGGACGCGGCCCGGAGCGTCACCGCCCGCTTCGCCCCCGCGCCGCGGCGGCTCACGCTGTCTCGCCTGGGCGCGGCCGAGGGAACCATCACCTCCTTCCCGGCGGGCCTCGACTGCGGCGCCACCTGCGAGGCCTCCTTCGAGGGGTTCACGCGCGTCATCCTGACCGCCACCCCCGCCCCCGGCGCGGCCTTCGCCGGCTGGGGCGGCGCCTGCGCGGCCGCCGGCCCGGTCTGCGACGTGGTGCTCGACGGCGACAAGGCGGTCACGGCCCGCTTCGAGGCGGCCGCCTCCCTGGCCGTCACCCTCACCGGCGCCGGGACCGGGCGCGTCACCTCCGCGCCGGCGGGCATCGACTGCGGCGTGCGCTGCCAGGCCGCCTACCCGAGCGGCAGCAGCGTCCTCCTGACGGCGGTGCCCGACACCGGGATGATCTTCGCCGGCTGGAGCGGGGCCTGCAGCGGCACCGGCGCGACCTGCACCGTCGCGGTGGACGGGCCGAAGGCGGTCACCGCCCGGTTCGACGTCTACCGCCCGGAGCTCACCGTGCTGCTGCCCGGCACCGGCGCCGGTCGGATCACCTCCGTCCCCGCCGGCCTCGACTGCACCGCCTCCTGCACCGTGCCCTTCGACTACGGGGCGACGGTGACGCTCACCGCCACGCCCGGCGCGTTCGCCACCCTCGACGGCTGGTACGGCGACTGCGGCGGCGCCGGCGGCGCCACCTGCACCGTGACCATGACGTCGTCCCGGCTCGTGCAGGCGCGCTTCGACGCCATCCGCTTCCCGCTCACCGTCGCCCTCGCGGGCACCGGCAGCGGCCTCGTGACCTCGGCGCCGGCCGGGATCTCCTGCGGGTTCGCCTGCTTCGCCACCCTCGACGGCGGGACGCTGGTCACGCTCACGGCGGCGCCGACCGCCGGCTCCGGCTTCGTGGGCTGGGAGGGGGCCTGCGCCGGGAGCGCCGCCACCTGCACCGTGACCATGGAGGCCGCCAGGTCCGTCACCGCCCGCTTCGACCGGCTCCGCTTCGCCCTCGACGTGAGCCGGACCGGCGACGGCAGCGGCACGGTCACCGCCTCGTCGGGCGGGCTCAGTTGCGGGGCGACCTGCTCCGCCACCTACGACGCCGCCACCACGGTGGGGCTCACGGCGGTGGCCGACGCCGGCTCCACCTTCATCGGCTGGGAGGGCGGCTGCACCGGCAGCGCCCCCACCTGCACGGTGACCATGGACGCCGCGCGCGCCGTCACGGCCCGCTTCGACCGCCTCCGGTACGCGCTCACGGTCACCCGTTCCGGCACCGGCAGCGGCGCGGTGACCTCGGCGCCGGCCGGGATCGCCTGCGGCGCCAGCTGCACCAGCCCCTTCGATCCGGGCACGCTGGTCACGCTCACCGCCGCGCCCGACGCCGGCTCCACCTTCACGGGCTGGAGCGGCGCCTGCGCCGGCGCCGCGACCACCTGCCAGGTCAGCATGAGCGCCGCCCGCACCGTGGACGCGGCCTTCCGGCAGGTGGTCCCGCGCCACGACCTCTCCGTCCAGCGCGCCGGTACGGGCCAGGGCCAGGTCACCTCGGCCCCGGCCGGGATCGCCTGCGGCGCCAGCTGCAGCGCCACCTTCGATCAGGGCACGCTGGTCACGCTCACCGCCACGCCCGTCGCCGGCTCCAGCTTCGTCGGCTGGGAGGGGGACTGCGCCGGCGCAGCCACCACCTGCACGCTGAGCATGGCCGCGGCCCGCGCCGTCACGGCCCGCTTCGAGCTCGTCCGGTACGCGCTCGCGGTCACCCGCTCCGGCATCGGCTTCGGGGCGGTGACCTCGCTGCCGGCCGGGATCGACTGCGGCGCCACCTGCGTCGCCACCTTCGACCCGGGCACGCTGGTCACGCTCACCGCCACGCCCGCCACGGGGTACGCCTTCTCTGGCTGGACGGGCCCCTGCGCCGCGGCCGGGGCCACCTGCCAGGTCACCATGAGCGCTGCCCGCACCGTGGACGCGGCCTTCGGGCTGGCGCCCCAGCGCCACACGCTCACCGTCCAGCGCGCCGGCACGGGCCAGGGCCAGGTCACCTCGACGCCGGCCGGGATCAGCTGCGGCGCCGCCTGCGCCGCCGCCTTCGACGACGGGACCACGGTGACGCTGCGCGCAGTGGCGGCGGCCGGCTCGGCCTTCGCCGGCTGGAGCGGCGCCGCCTGCCCGGCCAGCGCCGACACCTGCGCCGTCCCCGTCGCGGCCGACCAGGTGGTCACGGCCACCTTCGACCTGGCCCCCCCGGCCCCGCCGGCCTCCGGCGGAGGCGGCGGCTGCGCCAGCGCGCCGGGCGGGGGACCGGGCCTCACGCTGTTCCTCTGGCCGCTCCTCGCGGTCCTGGCGCGCCCGCGCCGGCGCGCCGGTGCGGTGCGCCTCGAAATCGCCACCCCTGCAGCGGACCGGGAGGAGAAGATCATGCGCCCCACGCCCATCTGCTTCGCCCGAACGCTTGCCCTCCCTGCGCTGCTCCTCCCGTTCCTGCTCGCGACCGCCTGCGGCGACCCGGCCGCCAGCGGCACGACCCCGACCCGGCCGGACGGCGTGGGGGGCTCCGCCACGGCGACTCAGGTCGCTGCCATCCCGCCCGACCTCTGGCGGCCGGCGCCAGGCACGACCCCGGCCACCGGCAACTTCGTCTACCTGGAGAGCACGCTCGGCGAGCCAGTCGCCGACGGGATCGATCGGCTCTACACCGACGCCGACGCCGTCCTGAAGGCGTCCCTCTCCGGCCTGGCGCTCCACGTGGACGCCCACGGCTCGCGCTGGTGGTCCGGGGACTTTCGGGGCATGGACGGCCCCGCCAGCCTCGGGCCCGGCTACTACCAGGACGCGACCGGCTGGCCGATGGTCGGGCCGGGCGCCGGGATCGACTGGCACGACCAGCACTGGATGCCGTGTATGCCCGGGCAGGGCTGGTTCGCCGTGGACGCCATCGAGGTGAGCGGGGGCGTGCTCACCGCCATCGACCTGCGCTTCGAGCAGCGCTGCAACGGCGCGGCCCAGCCGTTGCGCGGGGCGGTCCGCTGGTCCGCCGCTGCCGCGGTCTCTCCGCCGGGTCCGATCTCGCCGCCGCCGGACGGGCTCTGGCAGCCGGCCCCGGGCGCCACGCCGGCCACCGGCGACTACGCCTACTTCGAGAGCGGGCCGGGCGAGCCGATCAGCTACGGGGAGTCGAGCCTGATCCTCCCCGGCGGCGGGGACGTCACCTTCGCCGTGGCCGGGGCGACGCTGGGGGTCCGGGTGGCGAAGCCGCCCAGCCTCTTCTACGAGGCCGACGTCCTCACTGGTCGCTTCGTGGCCATGGCCGGGCAGACCACCGTCCAGCCCGGCTTCTATCCGGGGCTCAGCAACGAGTACAACCACAACCCTGCCCTCGGGCTGATGGAGTGGAACGCTCCGCTGGCCTGCGTCGGTGGCGTGGCATCGGAGGGTTGGCTGGCCATCGATGTCCTCGACGCCACCCACATCGAGCTCCGCTTCGAGCAGCGCTGCGAGTGGCGCTTCCCGCCGCTGCGCGGGAAGATCCGGTGGACCCTGCGCCCGCCGGTGGTGCCCGGGCCGCCGGTGCCGCCCGTCACCCCGCCGCCGGCGGCGCTCTGGCGCCCGGCGGCCGGCGCCACGCCGCCCACCGGCTCCTTCCTCTACCTGGAGTCCGAGCCCGGCGATCCCGTCGGCGACGGCCTGACCCTCCTCTGGCCGCGTGGCCTCGCCAGCGTCGATGCCTTCGCCACCGATGGCCAGGCCGGCGCCCAGCTCTGGGCGACGGTCGAGGGCGTCGGCTCCTTCAGGGGCTCCTTCCGGGGGCCGTTCGCGCTCGGGCCGCTCACCGAGGGCTGGTACGCCGGGCTGACGCGGTTCGGTCACGGCGATCCGGCCGTGGGCGATCTCGACGTCGAGCTGGCGCCCTGGGGCGGCAACCCGACGCCATGCGGCCCCCTCGACGGCTGGGTCGCCGTGGACGACATCGCCCACGTGGACGGCGTCCTCAAGCTCATCGACGTCCGCTTCGAGCAGCGCTGCGCCGGCGCGGCCGGGGCCATGCGCGGCCGCTTCCGCTGGGAGGACCCGGTCCACGTGCCGGTCCCCGGGCCGGGCGCGGCGCCCCCCGACCTCTGGCGCCCCTTCCCGGCCGCGCTCCCGGCCAGCGGCAGCTACGTCTATCTCGAGAACGACGACGGCGACTGGATCGGCGGCGGGAACACCCGCGGCCGGGCGGCCCAGGTGCGCCTCCTCCGCGGCGAGGACTCGCAGCTGGCGGCTCGGGGCGACGGGGTCGGCGGCATCGCCTTCGACGCCGTGGGCGAGGAGACCTGGCGCGGGACCTTCAAGCCGATGGAGCTGCAGGACACGCTGGTATCCGGCTACTACGAGGTGATCGGCTGGTGGACGCTCCCGGATACCCGGTCAGCCTCGATGACCTGGTTCCACCCGAACCGCGCCTGCAACACCACCGACGGCTGGTTCATGGTGGACGACGTGACCTGGTCCGGCGGCACGCTCCAGTCCCTCGACCTGCGGTTCGAGCAGCACTGCGACTGGTCGGGGCCGGCGCTGCGGGGCCTGATCCACTGGAAGGCCTCGGACCCCGGCTACCAGCCGCCGGCGGCGCCCCCCGAGCCGTGGGATGCCCCGGCCGGCGCCACGCCGGCCACCGGCAGCTACGTCTACCTGGAGCAGGATCCGCCCGCCTCCCCGGAGCTGGCCAGGCAGCTCTTCACCCGCGCCGACGCGCTGCTCTTCGCCTCCACCGGGTACCAGGGGCTGGTGGTGAGCGCGTCGGGCGAGCGGAGCGGCTACGGCTCGTTCACCGATCCCTCGGTCGGCTTCCACCCGGTGGCCCCGGCCAACACAGGCGGGGCGAAGTTCGCCTGGGGGTGCCTGGACCAGGTGACCGGGTGGTACCAGGTGGACCGCTACGAGGTGGACGCCGCCGGCGTCCAGGCGGTGGATCTGCGGTTCGAGGAGCACTGCGCCAGCTCGGCCAGGACGCTCCGCGGCAAGGTCCACCTCGTCCCGGGCGACACCACGGCGCCACCCGGCCCCACCTCGCCTCCGCCGGGCCTCTGGGCCGCGCCGCCGGGTGCCGTCCCCGCCAGCGGGACCTACATCTACCTGTCGAGCTCCCTCGGGGATCCCGTCGGGCAGGCGGGGAGCTGGCTCTACACCCGGAGCAACGCCAACCTGTCGATGGGCGGCTACGCCGGTATGGCGCAGCTGGAGATCGCCGGGGCACGGCGGTGGATCGGGCAGATCGGCCCCCCCTACGGCAAGACCCTGGTGCCTGGGTACTACCGCCTCGCCTCCAAGCAGAACCCGGTCTACCCGCGGCTGGACTGGTCCGGCGCCCTCGGCTGCCAGGAGATCACCGGCTGGCTCGTCATCGACCAGGTGACCCTCACGCCCGGCGGCGCCGTCAAGGACCTGGACGCGCGCTTCGAGCAACACTGCGACGGCATCGTCCCGGCGCTCCGGGGACAGGTGCACTGGGACTCCACCGACACCAGCCTGCCCCCGGGGCCGGTGGTGCCGCCCCCGCCCGGCCTCTGGTCGGCGCCCCCGGGCGCCACGCCGGCCTCCGGCAGCTTCGTCTACCTGGAGTCCGATCCGGGTGACTTCGTCGGCCAGGGGCAGACCCACCTCTTCACGCCGGACGACGCCTTCCTCGAGGCCAGCATGGGCTGGGGCGGGCTGGCCTTCAGCGTGGACCGCCTGCGCTGGAACGGGCAGTTCACGCCGATGTCCTCGGTGGCGCAGCTGATCCCGGGCTACTACGGGGAGCTGGACGGCAACCCGGCGCGCGGCGGCCTCTCCTGGGACGGGGAGAGCCGGGGCTGCAACGTCAGGTCCGGATGGTTCGCCGTGGATGGCCTCACCCTCGACGGCACCACGGTGATGGCCGTGGATCTGCGCTTCGAGCAGCACTGCGAGGCCGCCGGCCCGGCCCTGCGCGGCCAGGTGCACTGGGTCCGCGGCGCGCCGACCACGCCGTCCGGGCCGGTCTTCCCGCCGCCCGCCGGGCTCTGGGACGCGCCGCCGGACGCCGTGCCCGCCGCCGGCACCTACGTTTACTTGGAGTCCGAGCCGGGCGATCCCATCGTCCAGGGTGAGACGCTGCTCCTGACGGGGGACCAGCGCACCATCCACGTCGAGACCTCGGGCCGCCTCATCCGGGTCGGCGTGGCCGATCCCTTCGGCCACGTGGACTGGCATGGGTCCTTCCAGGTGCTCGGCAGCCAGCTCGAGTTCGCGCCGGGCTACTACGCCGGCGCGGAGAGGTTCCCGAGCGGCGCCCTCGGGCCGTCGCTGGAGTGGTCGGGCCTCCGCTTCCCCAACACGTCCAACGGCTGGTTCACCATCGACGGCATCACCTTCGGGCCGGTCGGGATCACCTCGCTCGACCTGCGCTTCGCCCAGTGGGCGCAGGAGACCCTGAGCATCATCCCGCCGCCGGGGACGGGCCCGGCCCTCCACGGCAAGATCCACTGGGTCGCGCCCTGAGTCGGGCCCGGGCCGGCGGGCCTCCGGCTCCGCCGGCTCACCCGCCGGCCGCGTCCACCTGACCACGCCCCGATCCGTGTCGGCCTGGCCCGGCCCGGGCCGGGTCGCGCGGCGCGGCGGGGTTTTCCGCGCCTGGGATGGCGGCGCGGCGCTTGCTTTCAGGAGCCTGGCGCTCCCGTGGAACGGGTCCGCGCGGCGCCGCGCCTCCGGCTATCATCCGCGCCGTTGCTGAGTCCCGTTGGGGGGGATCACATGACGTCCGAGACGAAGAAGCTCCTGGTGATGGCCGGCGGCGCGGCGGCCCTGGTGGTGGCGGTGGCCGTGGTCGGCCTCTCGGGCAAGGCGCGCGGCCGGGCGCCCCTGGAGCCCATCCCGGAGCCCCCGCGCCTCTCCCTCGCCTCCGGCGACGGCAGCACCCTCCAGGTGGCCGCCGCCACCCCCCAGGGGCCGGCCGGCGGTGAGGTCCGCCCGTCCATCACCTTCGACCGGCCGGTGGTCCCGCTGGCAACGCCGGAGGAGCTGGCCAAGCTCCCAGCCCCGGCCTCCATCCTCCCAGCGGTGCCGGGCACCTGGCGCTGGCTCGGGTCCACCACGGTGGAGTTCGTGCCGGCCCAGCCCCTCCCCCTCGCCACCGCCTTCCAGGTGACGGTCCCGGCCGGCCTCACCGCCGTGGACGGTTCCCGCCTGGCGGCCCCGGCCACCTTCTCCTTCTCCACGAGGGCCCCCGAGGTGCGCCACCTCGAGCCGCGGGACGGCTGGAAGTGGGTGGCCCGCCGGCAGACGTTCTCCCTCACCTTCAACCAGCCGGTGGAGGGGCTGGCCGCCGGCGTGGAGCTCTGGGCCAACGACCAGAAGGTGCCGGTGACCGTCGGCGCCGGCGCGCGCGTGGTGGAGGAGGAGTACGCCAGCGCCAACGCGGCGGCCCGCCGCTGGATCGAGGAGCGGCGCGCCACCGACCTGCGCACCCGCTACGACGTCACGCCCAGCGCCGACCTGCCCGTCGGCGCGGCCGTCCGCCTGGTGGTCCAGGAGTCGGTCCACGGCGCGGCCGGCCCGCTCCCGGTCAGCGGCACCCGCTGGTGGAACTTCCGGGTCCACGGGCCCATGGCCGTCACCGGGCTCGACGCCTGCGGCCCCGGCCAGGAGGACCGCCGCCGCTGCCCCTTCGGCCCCCTCGTCCTCCGCACCACCAACCCGGCCGACCCGGAGAAGGTGGTGGCCGAGCTGAAGCAGCGGCTCACCCTCCAGCCGCCGGTGGAGATCGACTGGGACGAGGTGGCGGTGCGCGAGCCCTCGTCCTGGGACGAGCGGTCCACCCCGGCGCTGCTCATCCCGGGGAAGTTCCGCCCCGCCACCACCTACCGGATCACCCTGGCGGGCGGCCTCCCCGACCAGTTCGGCCAGGGGGCGCCGGCCTGGCAGGGCACCTTCGCCACCACCGACCTCACCCCCACCTTCGAGCTGCTGGCCGAGAGCCAGAGCCCGGTGCAGCTCGTCGAGGCCGACGGGGACGGCGCCATCCCGCTCCGCACCGCCAACCTCGACGAGCTGGACCTGCGCTTCTGGCGGCTCACGCCGGCCTCGGCCGCCGCGCTCATCGTATCGGGTCGCGACAAGCTCCCGGCCGAGCCGCCCCAGGCCATCCCCTTCCGCACCGGCGCCGCCCGCAACGCGGTCAAGGTCCAGCCGGTGCCCATCCGCGACTACCTCGGCGGCGCCCGGAGCGGCCTCTTCTTCCTGGAGGCCTTCTCGCGCCGGACCGAGCCACCTCAACAGACGAGGGTCCTGGGCCAGCTCACCGACCTCGCGGTCCACGCCAGGCTGGGCGTGACCGGCGGCGCGGTCTGGGTGACGCGGGTCTCCGACGGGAAGCCGGTGGAGGGGGCGGAGGTGGTGCTCCACGACGCCGCCGGCAACCCCGCCTGGCGCGGCACCACCGACGCCGCGGGCGTGGTGACCGCCGCCGGCCTGGGCGCCTTCGCCGGCGTGCAGGGGAGCTGGTGGGACGGCGAGCACGGCCGCCGGGTGGTCTCGGCCAGCAAGGGTGGCGACACCGGCCTGGCGGTGGCCACCTGGGAGGGCGGGCTCTGGCCGGGCGCCTTCGGCCTCGACGCCGACACCTCCGGCGGCGCGCCGGTGGAGCTGGGGCTCCTCACCGCCGAGCGGGGCATCTACCGGCCCGGCGAGACCATCCACCTGAAGGGCTTCCTGCGCTACCGCGCCATGGGCGAGATCCGCACGCCCAGGGCCGGCACCGAGGTGGCCCTCACGGTGACCAACGCCCGCGACGGCAAGGTGCTGGAGAAGACGGTCACCCTCTCCCGCTTCGGGACCTTCGACGCCGAGGTGGTGGCGCCGGCCGAGTCGCCGCTCGGGACCTGGTCGGCCTCCGCGCTCGCCACCGTCAACGGGGCCAAGCTGCGCCTGGCCCACACCTTCCGCGTCGAGGCCTACCGCGCCCCGCAGTTCCGCGTCGACGTGACCGCGCCCGCCACCCACCTGGCCGGCGGCGACCCGGTGCAGGCGCAGGTGCTGGCCCGCTACCTGTTCGGCGCCGCCCTCTCGGAGGCCAACGTCCGCTGGACGGTGGCGCGCCAGACCCTCGACTTCCGGCCGCCGCGCCACGACGGCTGGGAGTTCGGCGTCCGCTCCTGGAGCTGGGACGACGGCGAGCCGGAGCCCTCCGGCGACGTGGTGGCCACCGGCACCGGCAAGACCGACGCCCTGGGCGGCCTGGCCATCGCCGGCGTCAAGGCCGAGGCCAGCGCCGACCGGACCTGGGAGTACGCCGTCGAGGCCGAGGTCGAGGATCTCAGCCGCCAGCGGGTGGCCGAGCGGGTCCAGCTGGTCGTCCACCCGGCCTCGCTCTACGCCGGCGTGAAGCGGCCCAACGGCTTCGCCACCGCCGGCAAGCCCCTCGAGCTGGAGCTGGTGGCGGTGACGCCGGCCGGCGAGCGGCGCGAGGCCACCGTCGCGGTGGAGGTGCGCCGGCGCGAGTGGAAGTGGATCAAGAAGAAGGGGGTGGGCGGCCACTGGATCACCGAGGCCGAGCCGGTGGAGGAGAAGGTCGGCGCCTGCACGGCCAGGGCCGGGGCCGCCGCCGGCACCTGCGCGGTCACGCCGCCGAAGCCGGGCTTCCACGTGGTGGAGGCGAGCCTCACCGACGAGAAGGGGCGCCGCCAGGTCACCCGCACCGGCGTCTACGTGGTGGGCGACGGCTGGGTCTCCTGGCAGCGCGACGAGACCGATCGGATCGACCTGGTTCCGGACAAGGCCACCTACCAGGTGGGCGAGACGGCCCGCCTGCTGGTGAAGAGCCCCTGGCCCGAGGCCGAGGCGCTCCTCTCGGTGGAGCGCGAGGGGGTCCTCTCGGCCCGCAAGGTCACCCTCTCCGGCGCCGCCGCGGTGCTGGAGGTGCCCATCGGCGAGGAGGCGGTGCCCAACGTCTACGTCGGCCTGGTGGCGACGCGCGGCCGGGTGGCCGGCCAGGCGCCCGCCGCCGACGAGGATCCGGGGCGGCCGGCGGTCAAGACCGGCTACGTCCAGCTCAAGGTGGAGCGGGCCGGCAAGCGGCTGGCGGTGCAGGTCAAGGCCGACCGGGCCGAGTACCGCCCGCGCGACACGGTGAAGCTCGACCTCGAGGTGAAGGACGCCCGCGGGCGCGGGACGCCGGCCGAGCTGACGGTCTGGGCGGTGGACGAGGGGGTGCTGCGGCTCACCGGCTACCAGCTGCCCGACCTGATGGACGCCATCCACCCGCCCCGCGGCCTGGCGGTCCGGCCCGGCGAGGCGCTCCTCGGCCTGGTGCTGCGCAAGGCCTACTCGGAGAAGGGTGCCAGCCCCGGCGGCGGCGGCGGCGGGCCGGAGGGGGCGGCCATGCGCAGCCTCTTCAAGACCACGCCCCTCTTCGCCCCCACCGTGCAGGCCGACGCCGCGGGGCGCGCCCACGTGGAGTTCCAGCTCCCCGACAACCTCACCACCTTCCGCGTCCTGGCGGTGGCCCTCACCGAGGGGGACCTCACCGGCGGGGCGCAGACCAGCGTCACCGTCGCCCGGCCCCTCCTCGCCCTGCCGGCGCTGCCGCGGGCGGCCCGCGTCGGCGACCGCTTCGAGGCCGGCGTGGTGATCCACGCGCCCGGGGCCAAGGTGGACGCGGTGGAGGTGACGGCCGAGGCCCAGGGGCTGAAGCTCGACGGCCCGGCGGTGCAGAAGGTGTCGCTGGCCGGCAAGCCCAGGGAGGTCCGCTTCCGCTTCGCCGCGGAGCGGGCCGGCACGGCCACCCTCCGCTTCCGCGTCCAGGGCGGCGGCGAGGAGGACGGCGTGGAGCAGAAGCTCCCGGTCACGCTCCCCATCCTGCCGGTGGCCACCGCCCTCCAGGGCGAGACGGCCGGCACGGCGAGGGAACAGCTGGTCCTGCCGAAGGACGTCCGCGCCGACACCGGCGGCCTGGAGGTCACCCTCTCCTCCACCGCCCTGGGCGGCTTCGCCGAAGGGATGTCGCAGCTGGTGGACTACCCCTACGGCTGCCTGGAGCAGCTCTCCTCGCGCCTGGTCCCCTTCGTGGCGCTGCGCGAGCTCTCGGCCCAGGGGATGGCCGGAAAGGCCGACTGGCTCCTGCCGGCGCCCCAGCCCGGCCTGCCCGGCCAGGTGGCCGGCGACACGCCGGACGACGTGATCAGGAAGACGGTCCAGGCCATCGAGTCGCGCCAGCACCCCGACGGCAGCTACCGCTACTGGCCGGGCGCGACCTGCCCCGACCCGTGGTCCTCGGCCTACGCCGTCTGGGCGCTGGGCCGGGCCGAGAAGGCCGGGATGCCGGTGGACCGGGCGGCGCTGAGGCGGGGCCAGGGCTGGCTCGCCGAGACGGTGCTGGCGGCCCGCCCCATCCCCTGCTTCGGCCGCGAGCGCGTGCCGTCCGACGCCGAGCGGGTCTTCGCCCTCTTCGCCCTGGCCCGCACCGGCGATCCCCGCGCCAGCTACCACGCCGAGCTGACCGCCCGGCGGTCCACCCTGCCCCTCTTCAGCCGCGCCATGCTGGCCGACGCTCTGGCCCGCGGCGGGGCGAGGGAGAAGGCGAAGCCGGTGCTGGCCGAGGTGCTTGACGCCGCCAAGGTGACCGGCGCCGAGGTCCACCTGGAGGAGGCGCCGGAGAGCGTCTGGGTGGTCCCCTGGGGCTCCGACGCCCGCTCCACCGCCATGGCCCTGCTGGCGCTCCTGGACGTCCAGCCGGACCACCCCTACGCCGGCCGCATGGTCACCTGGCTCGTGCGAGCCCGGCGGGCCGACGGCCGCTTCCGCACCACGCAGGAGGCGGCCTACACCCTCACCGCCCTGGCCGAGCTGGTGCGGGTGAAGGAGGCCCAGGCGCCCGACTTCACCGGCCGGGTGTCGCTGGGCGGTGCGCCCCTCGGCGCGGAGGCCTTCAAGGGGCGCAGCCTGGAGGTGAAGAAGGTCCGCGTCGCCATGGCCGACCTGCTCCAGGGGCGGCAGGCCGGCGCGCCGCTCCCCCTCGACCTCACCCGCGACGGCGCCGCCGGCACGCTCCACTACGGCGTGCTGCTCCGGGCCGCCCCCGCCACGCCACCCACGGCGGCGGAGGAGCGCGGCCTCTTCGTGCAGCGCTGGCTCGAGCCCTGGCAGGGTGGCGGCCAGGTCCGCACCGTGGCGGCCGGCGAGGTGCTCCGGCTCCGCGTCCGGCTCAGCACGCCGCAGCGGCGCAGCTTCGTGGCGCTGGAGGTGCCGCTCCCCTCCGGCCTGGAGGCCATCGACACCTCCCTGGCCTCCTCGGCCCGGCTGCCGGCCGCGGACGGCGGCGAGGCCGACCGCGGCTGGTTCTGGAGCCCCTTCCAGCACGTGGAGCTGCGCGACGACAGGGTGATCCTCTTCGCCGACGATCTCCCGGCCGGCCTGCACACCTACGCCCTGCCGGTGCGGGCCACCACGCCGGGCCAGTTCCTGCTCTCGCCGGCCCGCGCCGAGGAGATGTACGCGCCCGAGGTCTACGGCCGCTCCGAGGGCGGCACCTTCACCGTCTCCGTCCCCGGGCCGGCGGAGACCGCGAGCCGCTGATGCCCGGCGCCGGCGGACAGGGCCCGTGGTGGCGGCGTTGGTGGCGCTGGCCGGCCGGCGCCGCCGCGACGGGCCTGCTCGCCGCCGCCCTCTTCGTGGCCCTGCCACTCCCGGAGGACCTGCTGGGGCGGCGGCGGCTGGCGGCGGTCCGCTTCCTCGATCGCGAGGGCGGCCTCCTCCGGGAGGTGCCCTCGCCCCTCGACACCCGGGGCCTCCCCCTGCCCGCCGCCGCGCCCATCCCGCCCCAGGTGCGCCTCGCCTTCCTGGCGGCCGAGGACCGGCGCTTCGGCCGGCACCCGGGCGTCGATCCCCTGGCCCTGGCCCGCGCGGTGGCCCAGAACCTGCGCGCCGGCCGGGTGGTGAGCGGCGCCTCCACCATCCCGCAGCAGCTGGCCCGCCTGCTGGTGCCGCGCCCGCGCACGCTCCTCGGGAAGGCGCGGGAGGCGCTCTGGGCGCTGCGGCTCACCGCCCACCTGCCGGCCGACGCGCTGCTCCGCGAGTACCTGGACCGGGTGGCGCTGGGGCACGACCTCCGCGGCGTGGAGGCGGCGGCCGGGGCCTACTTCGGCCGGCCGGCGGCGGCGCTCTCCACCGGCCAGGCGGCGCTGCTGGCCGGCCTGGCCCGCGCGCCCGCCTCGGCCGATCCCTGGTCGGCGCCCCAGGCGGCGCGGGCCCGGCAGCGGGCGGTGCTCGACCGGATGGTGGCGGCGGGGTGGCTCTCGCCCGGGGCGGCCCGCGAGGCGGCGGCGGCCCCCCTCGATCTCGTCAAGCCGGAGCGGACCTTCCGCGCGCCGCACCTCGTCACCTGGCTGGCCGGCCAGCAGCGGGCGGCGCAGGAGGCGCTCTCGGAGGTGACCACCACCCTCGACCCGGCGCTGCAGGCCGACGTGCAGGCCATCCTCCGGGAGCAGGTGAAGGGCGATCCCCGCCTCGGCCAGGCGGCGGCGCTGGTGCTCGACAACCGGAGCGGCGAGGTGCTGGCCTACGCCGGCTCGGTGGACTTCCTCGACGAGGCCCGCCTCGGCCAGAACGACGGCGTGCGCACGCCGCGCCAGCCCGGCAGCGCGCTCAAGCCCTTCGCCTACGGCCTGGCGCTGGCCTCCGGCTTCACGCCGGCCACCGTCCTCTCCGACGTGGAGACCCACCTCGCCACGCCGGGCGGCGACTGGGTGCCGCGCAACTACGACCGCCGCACCCACGGGCCGGTGCGCCTCCGCGTGGCGCTGGCCTCCTCCTACAACGTCCCGGCGGTGCGCCTCGCCGAGGCCCTCGGGCCGGACCGGGTGCTGGAGGTGCTCCGGGCGGCCGGCTTCGCCTCCCTGGATCGGAGCGCCGGGCACTACGGCGCCGGCCTGGTGCTGGGCAACGGCGACGTGACGCTCTGGGAGCTGGCCGCCGCCTACCGCGGCCTGGCGCTGGGGGGCGTCCTCACCCCGCCCACCGCCGTGCTGCGCCGCCGCGACGCGGCCGGCCGGGAGCTGCCGGGGCCGCCTGCGGTGGCCCCCCGGGCCTTCCTGCCGCCGGAGGCGGTGCACCTCCTCACCGACGTCCTCGCCGACGACGGCGCCCGCGCCCCGGCCTTCGGCCTCGACCACGCCCTGCGCCTCCCCTTCCCGGTGGCGGCCAAGACCGGCACCAGCCACGCCTTCGTGGACAACTGGACCGCCGGCTTCTCCAGCGAGGTGACGGTGGCGGTCTGGGTGGGGAACTTCGACGGGAGGCCCATGCACGGCGTCTCGGGCATCACCGGCGCCGCCCCCATCTTCGCCCGGGCGATGCGCCGGGCCATGCAGGGCCGGGCGCCGCAGGCGCTGGTGGACCGCGGCCGCTTCGAGCACCGGGCGGTCTGCGCCCTCTCGGGGCAGCTGGCCGGGCGCGCCTGCCCGTCGGCGGTGGAGGAGCTCTTCCTGCCCGGGACCGCGCCGTCCGAGCCCTGCGCCATGCACCGCCGGGACGGGGCCGGCCGGCCGGTGCTCGACGTGGGGCCGGCCTTCCAGGCCTGGGCCCGCGCCGAGGGGCTCCACGACGAGCCGGGGGCGGCGGCGCCCGAGCGCGGCGAGGCCGGCCCCGCGTCCAGGGAGCCCCGGGAGGCCGGCGCGCTCCTCCGGCCGCGCCACGGGGACCACTACCTGCTGGAGGCCGGCATCCCGGAAGGCGCCCAGGCCATCCCGGTGCGCGTGCGCCCGCCGGCCGGTCATCTGGTGGTGGAGATCCGGACCGACGACGGCGCCGTGCAGCGGCTCGGCCCTCCCTTCGCCGGCCGGATCACGCCGCGGCCAGGTCAGCACCGGGTGGAGCTCTGGCTGCCCGGCGGCCGGGCGCCGCTGGCCTCAGCCAGCTTCACCGTGACCGGGGCGGCGCCGTGAGGGCGCTGGCCGTCGCGGCGGCGCTGGCCGGTGGCCTGGCGGCGGGCCCCCGGGAGGCCGGCGCCGCGGGGGCCGCCGGGGTGGCCGCGGCGGTCCAGGTGGTCGAGGTGGAGCTGCTCTCCGGGAGGCCCGCCCGCACCCTCACCGTCGAGGGGACCGGCGGCCGCTGGTCCTACGCCCTCGGGGACGACGGCCGGCTCCTCCGCGACGGGCGGCCCGTGCCGGCGCCGCAGCGGCTTCCGGCCGGCCGCTGGCGCGTCACCGTGCCGGCCCCGGCGGAGCGGACCTTCGAGGGGGCGCTCGAGCTGCGCCCCGGGGAGGGCCGGCTGCGGGTGGTGGCGACGCTGCCGCTGGAGGGCTACGTGGCCTGGGCGGTCGCCTCCGAGACCGAGCCGGGCATGCCGGCGGAGGCGCTCAAGGCCCAGGCGGTGGTGGCGCGCTCCTACGCCCTGGCCGGCGGCCGTCGCCACCCGGACGTGGACCGCTGCGACCTGGCCCACTGCCAGGTGCTGCGGGCGCGGCCGGCGCCGCACCACCTCGCGCAGGCGCAGCGCGCGGCCCGGGCCACCGCGGGCGAGGTGCTCCGGCTCACCGCCGGCGCCGCGGCGGGGACCGTGGCGGCGGCCCCCTTCCACGCCGCCTGCGGCGGCCACACCGCCGATCCCCGCCTGGCCTTCGGCGGCGAGGGCACCGGGGCCGCGGCCGTGGCCGACGACGGCTGCCCGGCCCGGCCCTGGCGCGCCGCGGTGCCGGCGGCGGTCTTCGGCGAGGTGGTGCGCGCGCGGCTGGGCGCGCCGGCGCCGCCTGAGGCCCTCGACTGGCGCCGCGGGCCCGGGGGCTGGATCGGCCAGGTGGCCCTCGGCGACCGGGTGGCGGGCGGCGAGCCCTTCGCCCGCGCCCTCGACGGCCGCCTGGGCCACCGCGCCGTGCGGAGCGCCCGCTTCACGGCCCGCAGCGCCGGGGGCGAGGTGTGGCTCGAGGGCTCGGGCCTCGGCCACGGCGTCGGGCTCTGCCAGGCCGGGGCCGCCCGGCGCGCCGCGGCGGGCCAGGGGTACCGGGAGATCCTCGGGCACTACTTCCCGCTGGCGCGGGTCGCGCCCCTCGGCGCCCCCCTCCCGGAGCGGCGCGCCGGAGGCGCCGCCTCGAGGGCTCAGGCCTCCGCCGCCACCTCCGGCCAGAGCGGCTTCACGGCGCCGTAGAGGGCGCGGAAGCGGGCCAGCCGGGGGGCCAGCGCCGCCGCCGAGGCGGTGTCCGGCTGGAAGGTCCGGGCCACCGGCGGCCGGGCGCAGGTCTCCTTCTCGGGGAGGCCGCAGGCCAGCATGGCGAGGCGTCCGGCGCCGAGCGCCCCGCCCGCCTCGGCCCCGGCGTGGACCTCCACCGGCACGGCCATGGCGTCGGCCAGGAGCTGGGCCCAGAGCGGGCTGCGCGAGCCGCCGCCGACCAGCGCCAGCGTGCCCGGGCGCGTCCCGGCGTCGCGCAGGGCGTCGAGGCCGTCGGTGAGGCCGAAGGCCACCCCCTCCATGACGGCGTAGCCGAGGGCCTTCCGGTCGGTGCCGTTGGAGAGGCCGAAGAAGACGCCCAGCGCCGCCGGGTCGTTGTGCGGCGAGCGCTCGCCGGAGAGGTACGGGAGGAAGACGGGCGCCCGCTCCCGCCCGGCCGCGTCGAGCGACTCGGCCTCGGCCGAGAGGGCCGCCTCGCTCGGGGCGCCGGTGAGCTGCGTGACCCAGCGCAGGCAGCTGGCCGCCGAGAGCATCACGCTCATCTGGTGCCAGCGGCCCGGGAGGGCGTGGCAGAAGGCGTGGACGGCGCGGGCCGGATTGGGGGAGAAGCGCTCGTTGACGGCGAAGACCACGCCGGAGGTGCCGAGGGAGATGAAGCCGTCGCCCGGGGCCACCGCGCCGATGCCCACCGCGCTGGCGGCGTTGTCGCCGCCGCCGCCGGCCACCGTGACCGGGCCGTCGATGCCCCAGGCCCGGGCCAGCTCCGGCCGGAGCGTGCCAGCCGGCGCGCTCCCCTCCACCAGGCCGGGCATGTGCTTCCGCGAGAGGCGGCAGCCGGCCAGCACCGCGTCGGACCAGTCGCGCTTCCCCACGTCGAGCCAGAGGGTCCCGGCGGCGTCGGACATGTCGCTCAGCTTCTCGCCGGTGAGGAGGAGCCGCAGGTAGTCCTTGGGCAGGAGCACCGCCGCCACCTTGGCGAAGACCTCCGGCTCGTGGCGCGCCACCCAGAGCAGCTTGGGCGCGGTGAAGCCGGGCATGGCCAGGTTGCCGGTGATGGCCACCACCTGGGGGACCTTCTCCACCAGCTCGGCGCACTCGCGGGAGGACCGCACGTCGTTCCAGAGGATGGCGGGGCGGAGGGGCCGGTCGTCGGCGCCGAGGAGCGTCGCGCCGTGCATCTGGCCGGAGAGCCCCAGGCCGCGCACCGCCGCCAGCGCCTTGGGCTGGGCCGCCCGCAGCCCGGCCACGGCCTTCTCCGTGGCGGCCCACCAGGCGTCGGGCGACTGCTCCGACCAGCGCGGGTGGGGGCGCTGCACGTCGAGGGGCGCGCCCGCCGAGGCCACCGGCCTCCCCTGCTCGTCGAGGAGGAGCGCCTTCACCTCCGAGGTCCCCAGGTCGATGCCGAGGTACATGCGAGGCTCCTTGGCCGCGCGGCGCGGCCGGTGATGGGGCGAGCGGAGGATACCGCGCCGGGGGCGAGGGCCCCGAGCCTCCGGGGCGGCCCTCCTGGGCCCCTGCGGCGCCCCGCCCATCGCCCCTGATCGGGGCGGTTGCACCGGCCGGCGCGGAGGTGGGATGCTGCCGGGTTGAAACGTTTCAACCCTCGGGCGGCGCGATGCGGCGGACGACCATCCGAGACGTGGCCCGGCGCGCCGGCGTGGCGCTCGGGACCGTCTCCCACCACCTCAACGGCTCGGCCCCGGTCTCCGGCGGCACGGCCGCGCGCATCGAGGCGGCCATCGCCGAGCTGGGGTTCCGCGTGGACCTCGGCGCCCGCAGCCTGCGCTCCCGCCGGACCCACTCGGTGGGGCTGGTGCTCCCCACCATCGCCAACCCCTTCTTCGCCGAGGTGGCCCGGGCGGTGGAGCACGCCCTCTGGGAGCGCGGGCTGCAGACCTTCCTGTGCGACGCCGACGGCGATCCAGCCCGGGAGAAGGCCCACCTCGACGCCCTGCTCTCCCGGCGCGTGGACGGCGTCCTGCTGATCCGCAGCGGCCCCCGGCCGCCCCGCCTCCCCGGCGGCCCCGGCGCCCCGCCCGTCATCCACCTCGACCGGGCCCGCTCCGGCGCCCCCTCCATCACCAGCGACAACCGGGCCGGCGGCGCCCTGGCGGCCGGCCACCTGGCCGGCCTCGGCCACCGGCGCATCGGCGTGCTGGCCGGAGAGGCCGAGATGCCCAACGTGCGCCAGCGGCTGGAGGGCTTCTCGAAGGCGCTCTCGGCCCACGGCCTGGACCTCGACCCGGCGCTGGTCCGCCACGGCCCGCAGGCGCTGGCCCTGGGGCGCGCCGCCGGCGACCTGCTGGTGCGCGACCGGGCCGCCACCGCCCTCTTCTGCACCAACGACGTGGTGGCCATCGGCGCCTGGCGCCGCCTGCTGGAGCTGGGGGTGCGCATCCCCCAGGACGTCTCGCTGGTCGGCTACGACGACATCGAGATGGGCGGCCTGCTGGTGCCGCCCCTCACCACGGTGCGCCAGGACACGGCCCGGCTCGGCCAGGAGGCGGCCGCCCTGCTGGGGCGGCTCCTCGCCGGCGAGAAGGCCCCGCGCTCGACCACCCACATCGCCCCCACCCTGGTGGTGCGGGGCTCCACCGGCCCCGCCCCGGCGGGCGCCAGCCGGCGCGGACGGCGGAAGGCCGCCGCCCCGCCGGACGTGCAGTCGCAGGAGAGGAGCGGACCATGAGCGAGACGATGATGGCGGTGCGGAACCACGGGCCCAAGGACTTCCGGCTGGAGAAGCTGGAGCGCCCGCGCGCCCGGGCCGGCGAGGTGATCGTGCGGGTCGACGCCGCGGGCATCTGCGGCAGCGACGGCAAGTGCTACCAGGGCAGCGAGATGTTCTGGAGCGGCAGCCCGGCCTGGGTGAAGCCGCCGGTCACCCCCGGCCACGAGTTCTTCGGCACGGTGGTGGAGCTGGGCGAGGGGGCGGCGGAGAGGTTCGGCCTGAAGGTGGGCGACAAGGCCATCGCCGAGCAGATCGTCCCCTGCGACCGCTGCCGCTTCTGCCTGCGCGGCCAGTACTGGATGTGCCAGGTGCACGACATCTACGGCTTCCAGCGGGAGAGCGCCGACGGGGCCTGGGCCGACTACATGCGCTTCGGGCCCACCTCCCGGGTCCACAAGATGCCCGCCGACATCAGCGCCGAGGCCGGCATCCTGGTGGAGCCCCTCTCCTGCGCCATCCACGCCGTGGAGCGCGGCAACGTCCAGCTCGGCGACACGGTGGTGCTGGCCGGCGCCGGCACCCTGGGCCTGCTGATGCTGCAGGTGCTCAAGCTCAAGAACCCGGGCTGCATCATCGTGCAGGACGTGAAGCCGGAGCGGCTGGAGATGGCCAAGGCCCTCGGCGCCGACGTCTGCGTCAACGTGAAGGAGACCGACCCGGTCGCCAGGGCCCGCGAGCTCACCGAGGGCTACGGCGCCGACGTCTTCATCGAGGCCACCGGCTACGCCCCGGCGGTGGTGCAGGGGCTGGAGCTGCTGCGCAAGCTCGGGACCTTCGTGGCCTTCGGCGTCTTCGGCGAGAAGACCAGCGCCGACTGGTCGATCATCGGCGACCGCAAGGAGCTGACCATCAACGGCGCCCACCTCGGCCCCTACTGCTACCCGCGGGCCATCGAGTGGCTCCACAAGGGCGTGGTCCGCTCCGACCTGCTGGTCACCAAGAAGCTGCCGCTGGCCGAGTTCCAGCTCGGGCTCGACACGCTGCTGGCGGGCAAGGGCATCAAGATCATGCTGCAGCCGGGGGCGTAAGGGATCCACGCGGGAGGGGCCCCGGCGAAGCCGGGGAGGGCGGCGCCCTCCCCGTGGGACGGGCCGCCGAGCGCGCAGCGCGACAGCGGCCCCGGGCCCCACGCAGCAGGGTGGGGCCCCGCCGGGCTTTGCCTGGCGGGGCGGGGCGCAGCCCCGTTATTTGGTCGCGCCCATGGTCAGGCCGCGCACCATGTGGCGGGAGACCAGCAGGGCGAAAATGGTCACCGGCAGCACGATCACCGTGCCGGTGGCCATGATCTTGCCCCAGGGCAGCTCGTAGCCGGTCATGTAGCTGGTCGCCACCACCGGCGCCGTGGAGACGGCCCGGCGCGTCAGCACCAGGGCGTAGAGCAGCTCGTTCCAGGAGAAGATGAACGAGAAGATGGCCGAGACGGCGATGCCCGGCAGGGCCAGCGGCAGGTAGATGCGCCGGAAGATCCCGAACTCCCCCGCCCCCTCCAGCCGGGCCGCCTCGGCCAGCTCGTTGGGGATGGAGCGGAACTGGTCGGTGCAGATCCAGACGCTGATGGGCAGGCAGAAGGTCAGGTAGATGAGGACCAGCACCAGGTAGGTGTCGAGGAGCCTGAGCGACTGGGCCACCAGGTAGACCGGCAGCGCCAGCACGATGGGGCTGATCATGCGGTTGGAGATGAACCAGAACCAGAGGTCCGACTTGCCGCGGAACTCGAAGCGGGCCAGCGCGTAGGCGGCCGGCGTGCCCAGCGCCACCGAGAGCAGCGTGGTGCAGGAGGCCACCACCAGCGAGTTGAGCACCGCGTCGATCACCTTCTCGTCGGCGAAGATCTCCCGGTAGTTGTCCAGGGTGGGCTTGAAGAGCCACATGGGCGGCGAGGCCAGCAGGTCGATCTGGTCCTTCAAGCTGGAGGAGACCATCCAGTAGAAGGGGAAGAGCGTGAAGGCCACCACCGCGGCCAGGCCGAGCAGGTGCAGGGCGTTCCCGAGGGTGCGGCGGCGCATCAGTCGATCTCCCGGTAGAGCACCTTGATGTAGAGGCGGCTCAGGATGATGGTGAGCGCCAGCAGCATGATGGCCTGGGCCGAGGCCGTCCCCATGTCGAAGACCCGGAAGCCGACGCGCTGGATGTAGATGGAGATCAGCTCGGTGGCCGCGCCGGGCCCGCCCCGCGTCATGGTGAAGATCATGTCGAAGAGCTTGAGCACGTCGGCGGAGCGCAGGATCAGCACGGCGGTCAGGCCGGGCAGCAGGTAGGGCAGCTGCACGTGGCGCAGCAGCCGCACGTAGCTGGAGGTCTCCAGGCGGGCCGACTCCTCCACCTCCACCGGCACCATGGAGAGCCCGGCCAGGAAGATCAGGGCGCAGAAGGGCGTCCACTGCCAGACGTCCATGAGGGCGATGGCCACGAAGGCGCCGGTCTGGCTGCCCAGCCAGTCGAGTGCCGGCTGCCCCATCCAGGAGAGGAACTGGTTGGCCACGCCGAAGTCGCGGTTGAAGACCAGGCGGCCGATGAGCCCCACCACCGCGTAGGTGGTGGCCAGGGGCACCACCAGCGAGACGCGCGCCAGCGAGCGGAGCCAGCCCAGGCCGGGCCGGTGGAGCAGCAGGGCGCAGACCACGCCGAGGAGCAGCTGCACCGGCATGACGGTGAGGAAGAAGACGCCGGTGCGCCCCAGCGTCTCCCAGAAGGTGGAGTCGTGGAGGACCCGGCTGTAGTTCTCGAAGCCGACGAAGGGGAAGCCGTCGCGGGCGCGGGTCAGGTTGTACCGCCGGAAGGAGGTGACGACCGCGAAGACCGTCGGGTAGACGCCGATCAGCAGCAGCGCCAGCACCGAGGGGGCCAGGAACCAGAGCGGCGTCCAGCGGCCGTGCGCCAGCCGGGAGGCCCCTCCCCCACCCCCACCCCCACCTCCACCTGCAGCCTCGCCCATCGCCACCTCTCGCCGGCGGCCGCCGGCCTACTCCAGATTGGTGTGGTTCGCGCGCATCGCCCCGGGCGTCACGCCGAGCCGATCGCGGAGCTTGAGGATCATGATCTCGAAGAGGACGTACTGCGCCCCCTCGTACAGCGAGCCCATGGGGAGCACCGAGGTGGCCGGGCCGCGGTCGTCGGCCATGGTCTGGGCCGGCACCGGGAGCACCAGGTCGGCCGCCCGCGGGCAGGGCCCGTCGGGCTGGGCCGTCACCACCAGCGTGCGGGCGCCGGCCCGCTTCGCCACGCCCATCAGCGCCTCCACCGTGGAGAACCAGCCCGGCCCCGCCGAGGCCACCAGCAGGTCCCCCGGGCCGAGGGGCGGCGTGGTCATGTCGCCGACCAGGTGGGCGTCGCGCCCGAGGTGGAAGAGGCGCATGCAGAGGCCCTTGATCTGCAGCCCCTCGCGCCCCACGCCGTAGAGCCCGATGCGCCGGGCCGCGGCGATGGCCTCGACGGCCCGCTCCACCGCCGCCTCGTCGAGCCGGTCGAAGACCCTCGCCAGGTCGTCCAGCGCCGCGCGGTACAGGCTGGTCACGGTGGCTCCTCGGCGACGCCGGGTGGGACGTCGGCGCCCGGGCCGCCCATCGGCGGGCGGCCCGGGGCCGGATCAGCGGCTACTGGCGCAGCGCCTTCTTGCCGTCGTAGTAGCCTTCCTTCTTCATCACGTCCTCGAGGCGGGTGCCGATCTCCTTGGCGCCCTGCTCGGTGGTGACCTCGCCGAGCATCATCTTGGAGCCCCACTCCGCGATGATCTCGGAGAGGGCCGGCCAGGCCGGGAAGCGCGGGCGGAACTCCGGAACGCCCTTCTGCCAGGAGGCCACCGTCGGCTCCACGAACTTGTACTTGGCCTTGATGTCCGGCTGCTCGTAGATGGACATGCGGCCGGAGACGCCGCCCGCCTCGACGTAGCTGCGGGCGATCTCCTCGGAGGTGGCCCACTGGATGAAGATCCAGGAGGCCTTCTGCTCCTTGGCCGGGGCCTGGGAGGCCACGGCGAGGGAGAAGCCGCCCAGCGCCGGGAGGCGGCCGGCCGGGCCCTTCGGCTCCGGGCCGACGCCGAGGCAGTCACCCAGCTTGGAGGTCTTGGGGTCGGTGAGCGTGCCGTAGAAGGCCGACCACTCGGTGATCATGGCCACCTGGCCCTGGGCCAGGGCGTTGACGGCCTCGGCGTGGTCGTAGCTCACCACGCCCGGCGGCATGTACTTCATGAGGGCCTGGCGGAACTTGAGGCCGGCCTGGCTCTCCTTCGACATCAGGTTGGACTTGAAGTTCTTGTCGAGCAGCGAGCCGCCGAAGGGCCAGAGCGAGCGCATGAAGCTGTCGCAGGACTGGGTCTCGCCGCGCAGCGACTGCAGGGCGAAGCCGTACTGCTTCTTGGCCGGGTTGGTCAGCTTGGGCGCGTAGACGTTGAGGACCTCGTCCCAGGTCTCGGGCGGCTTGGTGAAGCCGGCGTCCTTGAGCATGCACTTGTTGTAGAAGAGCAGGCCCGAGTAGTTGTCGAAGGGCAGGCCGTAGACCTTGCCGCCCCAGGAGCCGAAGGCGTCGAGGAGCAGCGGGAAGAAGCCCTTGAGGTTGAGGTTCGGGTCGGTGATGGCGGCGTCGCCGGTGAACTTCTCGACCGGGACGATCCAGCCGCTCTCGGCGAACTCGCCGATCCAGACCAGGTCGACGAGGGCGATGGTCAGGTCGCCCTTGGCGTTGAAGTTGAGGACCTGCTTCTCGCGGGTGTTCTCGTAGGGGACGATCTCGTAGTTGACCTTGATGCCGGTCTTCTTCTCGAACTCCGGCAGCAGCTTGATGACGGCGCGGTAGCCCGGCCGGTCGAGGAAGATGACGTTGATCTGCGTGCCCTTGTAGGGCGCGGCGGCCTTCTGGATGTCCCAGGGCGCCGCGGACGCCGCGCGCGGGAGCGCGAGGGCGAGCGCGAGGGCGATGAAGCCGAGCAGGAACCTCTTCATGGTGACCTCCACGACGTGGATGGGGCTGCGGCGGGTCCAGCTTCACGGGCCCGGGCCAGGCCGGCGAGGCGCGCCCGGGCCGGGTTGAAACGTTTCAATGGACGCGCGGAGCATTCCACCATTCCCGCGCGTGCGGCAATCCTCCCATGCGGGGTGCGGACCTCACCTGCGGCACGGCGCGCTGCGCCACGGACCGCCGGGCGAGACCGGGCGGGGCCGGCCGCGCCCATCCGGGCTAGCCCAGCCGAAGCTCGGTCTTGCCGTCGAACAGGTGCAGGTGCGCGACGTCCAGCCCCAGCGTCACCGGCGCCCCGATGGTCACGGCGTGGCGCGGCTCCTGCCGGAAGACCAGGGTCGACTCCCCCACCCGGGCGTGGACCACCTGCGTGTCGCCCAGGGTCTCGACGATCTCCGCCATGGCCTGCACCGGCGCCACCACCGCACCGGCCGGCGCCCCCGGCCCGGCCACGTGCTCGGGCCGGATGCCCACGATGACCTCGCGCCCCGAGGCCCCCTGGAGGGCCTGCCGCAGCTCGGGCGGCACCGGCAGCGAGAGCCCCTCGGCGGCCAGGCGCGCCCCGCCGTCCTCGGCGCGGGCCCGCAGGATGTTCATGGGCGGCGACCCGATGAACTCGGCCACGAAGGCGTTGGCCGGCCGGTTGTAGACGTCGAGGGGGGCGCCGACCTGCTGCAGGTCGCCCCCCTTCAGCACCGCGATGCGGTGGCCCATGGTCATGGCCTCGACCTGGTCGTGGGTCACGTAGATGGCGGTGGTGCCCAGCCGCTGCTGCAGCCGCTTGATCTCCGAGCGCATCTGGACCCGGAGCTTGGCGTCCAGGTTGGAGAGCGGCTCGTCGAAGAGGAAGACCGAGGGGTGGCGCACGATGGCGCGCCCGACTGCGACACGCTGCCGCTGCCCGCCGGAGAGCTGCTTGGGGCGCCGGTCGAGGAGGCCCGAGATGCCCAGCACCTCGGCCGCCTCGGCCACCAGCTTGTCGATCTGCGCCCGCGGCACCTTGCGCAGCACCAGGCCGAACTCGAGGTTCTCCCGGATGCTCATGTGCGGGTAGAGGGCGTAGTTCTGGAAGACCATGGCCACGTCCCGGTCGGTGGGCGGGACGTCGTTGACCACCCGCTCCCCGATGCGGATGGTGCCGCCGGAGATGTCCTCCAGGCCGGCCACCATGCGCAGGGCGGTCGACTTGCCGCACCCGGAGGGGCCGACCAGGACCATGAACTCCTGATCCTTGATCTCGAGGTCCAGCTTCTCGATGACCCTGGTGTTGCCGTACCGCTTCGCGACCGCTTCGAAGGTGACGCCTGCCATGAGGTCTCTCCAGTCGCCCGCGCCGGCGCGGTGATGAAGCCTTGCACGGAGCCTCCCGCGGCGGCAGGCGCCGCTTGGGTACCCCGCGCCGGTTGGCCCGCGCCTGCGCCGCCCGCGCGGCATGATGAGCGCCCACCACGGCCGCCCCCGGGGCGGAGGAGGCGCAGATGAAGGCACTGGTGCTGGAGCGCAAGGGCGAGCTGTCGATCCGCGACGTCCCCCTCCCCCTCGAGGTCGGGCCCGCCGACGTGAAGATCGAGGTGGCGCGCGTCGGGGTCTGCGGCAGCGACGTCCACTACTACACCCACGGCCGCATCGGCCCCTACGTGGTGGACCGGCCCATGGTGCTGGGCCACGAGGCCTCCGGCCGCGTCGTCGAGGTGGGCGCCGCGGTGAAGGGGCTGGCGGTGGGCGACCGGGTCTGCATGGAGCCGGGCATCCCCGACCTCACCTCCCGGGCCTCGCGCCTCGGCCTCTACAACGTGGATCCCAACGTCGTCTTCTGGGCCACGCCGCCGGTCCACGGGTGCCTCACCCCCCAGGTCGTCCACCCGGCCGCCTTCACCTACAAGCTGCCGGACAACGTCAGCTACGGCGAGGGGGCCATGGTGGAGCCCTTCGCCATCGGCATGCAGGCGGCCATGAAGGCCAGGCTCCAGCCCGGCGACGTGGCGGTGGTGACCGGCTGCGGCACCATCGGCATCGTCACCGCGCTGGCGGCGCTGGCCGGCGGCTGCAGCCGCGTGCTGGTCTCCGACCTGCAGGCCGAGAAGCTGGCGCTGGCCGGCCGCTACCCGGGCATCACGCCCATCAACCTGAGGCAGCAGGACCTGGCGGCGGCGGTGCGCGAGGCCACCGGCGGCTGGGGCGCCGACGTGGTCTTCGAGGCCTCCGGCAGCCCGGCGGCGTTCAAGGGGCTCTTCGAGCTGGTCCGGCCCGGCGGCGCGGTGGTGCTGATCGGCATCCCCATCGACCCGGTCCCCTTCGACGTGGCCGCGGCCCAGGCCCGGGAGGCCCGGGTGGAGACCATCTTCCGCTACGCCAACGTCTACCCCCGGGCGCTGGCCCTCATCGCCTCGGGCAAGGTCGACCTCAAGCCGCTCATCAGCGCCACCTTCCCCTTCGAGGAGGGCATCGCCGCCTTCCGGCGGGCGGCCGAGGGGCGCGGCAGCGACGTGAAGCTGCAGATCGCCGTCTCCGCCGAGGCGCGCTGACGCGGCGCGCCAGCGACGCGGCGCCGATGGCGCCCTGACGCGCGCGGTCATGACGCGGTGGCCCTGCCTCCGGCGAGTCCCCCCGCCGGGGGCGGCGCCGTGTGACCCATGGTCAACCTGGCGCGCCCCGGTTGGAACAGCCCCATCGCGATACCCAATTCATCACGGCGCGGGATTAACCTTCGGGCCGCCGCTCCAGCCACCACTTTCCCGCGTTCCCGCTGAAGGAGACGTCCATGAGGCTCCGCACCGCCCTCGCCTTGATCGCCGGGCTGCTCTTCGCCACCCCCGCTTCCGCCGTCGAGCTCGTCATCGCGACCGTCAACAACGGCCACATGATCGAGATGCAGAAGCTCACCAAGCACTTCGAGCAGGCCAACCCCGACATCCAGGTGAAGTGGGTGACACTGGAGGAGGGCGTGCTGCGCCAGCGCGTCACCACCGACATCGCCACCAAGGGCGGCCAGTTCGACATCATGACCATCGGCATGTACGAGACGCCCATCTGGTCGAAGAAGGGCTGGCTGCAGGAGATCAAGACCGACGCCGCCTACGACGTGGACGACCTGCTGCCCGCCGTGCGCGCCGCCCTCTCCTACGAGGGCAAGCTCTTCGCCGCCCCCTTCTACGGCGAGTCCTCCATGCTGATGTACCGCAAGGACCTGGCCGACAAGGCCGGCATCACCGTGCCGGAGCGGCCCACCTGGCCGCAGATCAAGGAGCTGGCCGCCAAGATCCACGACCCCAAGGCCGGCGTCTACGGCATCTGCCTCCGCGGCAAGCCGGGCTGGGGCGACAACATGGCCTTCCTCTCCACGCTGGTGAACACCTTCGGCGGCCAGTGGTTCGACATGACCTGGAAGCCGCAGATCGACTCCAAGCCCTGGCACGACGCCATCTCCTTCTACGTGGACCTCCTGAAGAGCTACGGCCCGCCCGGCTCCTCGGCCAACTCCTTCAACGAGATCCTGGCGCTCTACAACGAGGGCAAGTGCGGCATGTGGATCGACGCCACCATCGCCGCCTCCTTCATCTCGGACCCCAAGCAGTCCAAGGTGGCCGACAAGGTGGCCTTCGCCCAGGCGCCCACCATGGTGACCCCCAAGGGCGCCAACTGGCTCTGGTCGTGGAACCTGGCCATCCCCTCCGGCTCCAAGAAGACCGAGGCGGCCCAGAAGTTCGTGAAGTGGGCCACCTCCAAGGAGTACATCGCGCTGGTGGGCAAGACCAACGGCTGGGCCAACGTCCCGACCGGCACCCGCAAGACCACCTACGCCAACCCGGAGTTCCAGAAGCTGGCGCGCTTCGCCGCGGCCGAGAAGGTGGCCATCGACACCGCCAACCCCAACGACTCGACGCTGCCCAAGAGCCCGTACGTCGGCGTGCAGTTCGCCGCCATCCCGGAGTTCCAGGCCATCGGCATCGCGGTGGGGCAGCAGATGAGCGCCGCGCTGGCCGGCAAGGTGAGCGTGGACCAGGCCCTCAAGGCGTCGCAGGTCGCCGCCGACCGCGAGATGCGCAAGGCCCGCTACTACAAGTAGCCACCGCCCACCCCTCGCCGCCCGGTGGGACGCCCTGAGCCGGCGCCCCGCCGGGCCCCCCGGGCCGACATGAACCGCCTGGTCCCCCGCCTGCTCCTGACCCCCGCGGTCGCCACGCTGCTCCTGTGGATGATCGTGCCGCTGGTCATGACGCTGTACTTCTCGGCCATCCGCTACAACCTGATGCAGCCGGGGGACCGCGAGTTCGTCGGCCTCGAGAACTTCGAGTTCTTCGTCACCGATCCGGACTTCTGGCCCTCGGTGAGCCACACCCTGCAGCTCCTCGGCGCGGTCATCGCCATCACCGTGGTGATGGGCGTGGCCCTGGCCCTGGTGGTCAACGAGCCCTTCCCCGGGCGCGGGCTGGTGCGGGTGCTGCTGGTCTCGCCCTTCTTCGTCATGCCCACCGTCAACGCCCTCATGTGGAAGCACATGATGATGAACCCCATCTACGGGGTGCTGGCCTGGGCCTGGCGCTCGGTGGGGCTGACGCCGGTGGACTGGCTGGCCGACTGGCCGCTCACCTCGGTGATCATCATGGTGGCCTGGCAGTGGCTGCCCTTCGCCACCCTGATCTTCATGACCTCCCTGCAGTCGCTCGACCGCGACCAGATGGAGGCGGCCGGCATGGACGGCGCCAACCCGCTGCAGCGCTTCTGGTTCCTCACCCTGCCCCACCTGGCCCGCCCCATCGCCGTGGTGGTGATGATCGAGATGATCTTCCTGCTCTCGGTCTTCGCCGAGATCTTCACCACCACCGGCGGCGGCCCGGGCAACGCCAGCACCAACATGGCGTTCCTGATCTTCAAGCAGGCGCTGATGAACTTCGACGTGGGGGTGGCCTCGGCCGGGGCCCTCTTCGCGGTGGTGCTCGCCAACGTCGCCTCGATCTTCCTCATCCGCATGATCGGCAAGAACCTGGACTGACCATGACGCGACGGCTCGGACCCTACCTGCGCGGCGCGGTGGCCTGGGTGGTCACCCTGCTCCTCTTCTTCCCCCTGGCCTTCCTGGTCCTGACCTCCTTCAAGACCGAGCTGCAGGCCATCTCGGTGCCGCCCCAGTTCGTCTTCACGCCGACGCTGGAGGGCTACGCCGAGGTCAACCTGCGCAGCGACTACCTCACCTACGCGCGCAACTCGCTGGTCACCAGCCTGGCCTCCACGCTGCTGGGCCTGGCCATCGCCGCCCCGGCCGCCTACTCCATGGCCTTCTTCCGCACCCGCAAGACCCGCGACCTGCTGGTCTGGATGCTCTCCACCAAGATGATGCCGGCGGTGGGGGCGCTGGTGCCGGTCTACGTGATGGCCCAGACCGCCGGGATGCTCGACTCCCTGCCGGCCCTGATCATCGTCTTCACCCTCTCCAACCTGCCCATCATGGTCTGGATGCTCTACTCCGGCTTCAAGGACATCCCCCCGGAGATCCTGGAGGCGGCGCGCATGGACGGCGCCACGGTGATGGGCGAGTTCCGCCACGTCATCCGGCCCCTCGCCATGGGCACGCTGGCCTCCACCGGCCTGCTCTGCCTGGTGCTCTCCTGGAACGAGGCCTTCTGGTCGCTCAACCTCACCGCGGCCCGGGCCGGCACGCTGGCGGCGCTCATCGCCTCCTACTCCAGCCCCGAGGGGCTCTTCTGGGCCAAGCTCTCGGCCGCCTCGGTGCTGGCCATCGCCCCCATCGTGGTCTTCGGCTGGTTCAGCCAGAAGCAGCTGGTGCAGGGCCTCACCTTCGGCGCGGTCAAGTAGGGGACACGGCCATGGCATTCCTGGAGCTGTCCGGCATCGAGAAGACCTTCGGCAAGGTGCGGGCCATGAAGGGCGTGGACCTCGCCATCGAGAAGGGCGAGTTCGTGGTCTTCGTGGTCCCCTCGGGCTGCGGCAAGTCCACCCTGCTCCGGCTCATCGCCGGCCTGGAGACGGTGGACAGCGGGACCATCAAGCTGGACGGGCGTGACATCACGCAGCTCCCCTCGTCGAAGCGCGACCTCGCCATGGTCTTCCAGAGCTACGCGCTCTACCCGCACATGTCGGTCTTCGACAACATGTCCTTCGCCCTGCGCCTCGCCAGCGTGGACAGGGCGGTGATCCAGGAGAAGGTCGAGAAGGCCGCCCAGATCCTCAACCTGGGCCCGTACCTGCAGCGCCGGCCGCGGGAGCTCTCCGGCGGCCAGCGCCAGCGCGTGGCCATCGGCCGCGCCATCGTCCGGGCGCCCAAGGTCTTCCTCTTCGACGAGCCGCTCTCCAACCTCGACGCCGCCCTGCGCGGCCAGACCCGCGTGGAGATCGCCAAGCTCCACCGGGAGCTCGGGGCCACCACCATCTACGTGACCCACGACCAGGTGGAGGCCATGACGCTGGCCGACCGGGTGGTGGTGCTGCGCGACGGCGCCATCGAGCAGGTCGGCTCGCCGCTGGAGCTCTACGACCGGCCGGCCAACCAGTTCGTGGCCCAGTTCATCGGCACGCCGCAGATGAACGTGGTCCCCACCGGGAAGGTGCCCCACCTGCAGGCGCTGGCCGGGCCGCGGGCGGCCCCGGACGGCTTCGTGGGCGTCCGCCCCGAGGGCGTCCGGGTGCGCCCCGCCGGGAGCGGCGGCCTCCAGGGCACGGTGGAGCTGGTGGAGGCCCTCGGCGCCGACACCCTGATCTACGTGGACGTGGGCGGCGTGCAGCTGGTCTCCCGCCAGGCGGAGCGCACCAGCGCCCACGCCGGGGAGCGCGTGGGGCTGGAGATTGAAGGCGCCATGCTCCACTTCTTCGACGCGCAGGGCCACGTCCTGCGCCCTACCGCGTGAGGTCGCCATGACGTCAACGCCATCGCAGGGGCTGCGCATCCTCCACCTCGGGCTGGGGTCGTTCCACCGGGCCCACCAGGCGGTCTACCTCCACCGGCTGCGCCAGCAGGGCGACCTCGCCTGGAGCCTGGCCGGCGGCAACCTCCGGCCGGACATGCCGGAGACCATCGCGGCGCTGCAGCGCCAGGGCGGCGCCTACACGCTGGAGACGGTGACGCCCAAGGGCGTCCGCAGCTACGAGCGGATCACCTCCATCACGCGGATCGTCCCCTTCGACGCCGCGCTGGCCGGCCTGGTCGAGGTGGGGGCCGACCCGGCCACGCGCATCATCAGCTTCACCGTGACCGAGGCCGGCTACTACCTCGACGCCCACAATCGGCTCGACCCGGCCTTCCCCGACCTCGCCTCGGACCTCGCCGGCACCACCCGCTCCACCATCTACGGCGGCCTGGCCACCATCCTCGGCGAGCGCATGCGGCGCGGCGGCGGCAAGGTCACGCTGCAGAACTGCGACAACCTGCGGCACAACGGCGACCGCTTCCGCGGCGGCTTCCTGGAGTTCCTGGAGCGGCGCGGGGAGGCGGCGCTGCTGGCCTGGGTGAAGGACAACACCACCTGCCCCAACGCCATGGTGGACCGCATCACGCCGCGCCCCACGCCCGAGGTGGCGAAGCGGGTCAAGGCGGCCACCGGCGTGGACGACGGCGCCGCGCTGATGGGCGAGGACTTCATCCAGTGGGTCATCGAGGACCGCTTCTGCAACGGCCGCCCGGCCTGGGAGAAGGCCGGCGCCCTGATGGTCGACTCGGTGGACGCCTACGAGGAGGCCAAGATCCGGCTCCTCAACGCCACCCACAGCTGCATCGCCTGGGCCGGCACGCTGGTGGGGCTGCTCTACATCCACGAGGGGTCGCTGGATCCGGTCATCCGGAAGCTCGGGTACGACTACGTCACCGAGGACGTCATCCCCTGCCTGGACCGGCCGGAGAAGCGCTGCCCGCTCGATCTCGCCGCCTACCGCGACACCGTGCTGGACCGCTTCTGCAACCCCGACCTCCGCGACACCAACCAGCGCGTCGCCATGGACGGCTTCTCCAAGATCCCCGGCTTCATCGTGCCCACCATCCGGGAGCGGCTCTCCCGGAAGGAGTCGATCGACCGGGTGGCCATGCTGCCGGCGCTCTTCCTGGCCTTCCTGGAGAAGTGGCACCGCGGTGAGCTGGCCTACACCTACCAGGACCAGGCCATGGATCCGGCCGTGGCCCACGCCATCTGCCAGGCGCCCGACCCGGTGGCCGCCTTCGTGAAGGACCCGGTGCTCTGGGGGCCGCTGGCCGGCGATCCCGCGCTCTCGACGGCGCTCCGCGCCGCCTACGGCCGGGTCCAGGACTTCGTGCGGAGCTGGAGGCCGAGGGCCTGAGGCAGGACCGCGCGCCGCGGCCGTGACCGCGGCGCGCGCAGCCCCGCCGGCGCGCTACGGCTCCTTGGCGTCCGGGGTGGTCGCCGTGGCGGCCGCCGGCGACTCCTCGGCCCGCGGCGGCGGCATGAGCCGCTTCTCCACCGCCACGTCCTTCAGCGCAGGGAACTGCTTGCGCATGGCCGCCACGTCCTCGTCGTAGCGGTCCACCAGCTTCTCGTCGAAGGTGCCGCCGGAGAAGCCGGTCACCGCCTGGTCGATGAGCGGGATGACCGGGCCGGCCCGCGGCTCGTCCCCGGTCCGCTCGCGCCGCACCGCCTCCAGCCGGCCGAGGTACACCGCCTTGCCAGCCTCCAGCGCCACGGGCGCGTGGATGCCCACGAAGCCGCCGCCGTGGACCAGCAGCCCGTGGGCCGCGGTGTAGACGTGCATCACCTCGTACTTGCCGGGGGGGAGGGAGACGCTGACCAGGAACTCCTCGAACTGGTCGTTCTCGTCCGGGCTGGCCTTCCAGGGCGTGCCCAGGTCGAAGGAGAACTTCTCCCCCGGCTCCGCGACCTGCTTGATCAGCAGGGCCTTGGCGAGCGGCTGGTAGCCGGTCTTGTAGGTGTTGGTGATGCGCACGGAGGCCAGCGCGAGCCCCTCCTTGGCCTCGATGGCCTTGGTCTCCCGCGAGAGCGCCATGGTCCTCGAGGTGGCGCAGCCGCTCGAGAACACCGCCAGCGCCGCGGCGACCAGGATCATCAGCCCCCGTCCTGCCATACCGGTCCTCATTCGTCGTCCCCTTTCACCGGCCCGCGCGGGCGTGGGCTCGTGACCATCACGAGTGCCTGCAGGAGTCCTGGTGTGACCGGGAGCAAAGCACACCCAGACCCCCAGTAGGGGTACAAAGTCACGGGTGGTGCGTCACGGGGCGTGCGGCTTGCGCTGGGGCAATTTCGCGGTGGCCTGGGCGCGCCGCTGCCCCAGCCCCATACGGCCCTCCTCCCCGGCTCACGGGGAGGTCAGGATGATCCCGCTGGTGAGGCCGCCCACGGCCACGAAGCGGGTGCCGGTCCAGGCCACGTCGTTGAGCGGCAGGGTCGTACCGGACGTGCCGGGCGACCAGGTGAGGCCGTCGGCCGAGGTCACCACCGCGCCACCGTCGCCGACGGCCACGTAGCCGGCGGCCGAGGCGGCCACGCCGTTGAGCGAGGCCAGCGTGCCGGAGTCGCTCGGGGTCCAGGTCACGCCGTCGACCGAGGCCAGGATGGTGCCGCCCCCGCCCACCGCGAGGAACCGGGCGCCGTCCCAGGTGACGCCGTTCAGGTTGGCCCCGGTGCCGGAGGTCCGGCCGGTCCAGCTCGCGCCGTCCGGCGAGGTGAGGATCGTCCCGCCGTCCCCCACCGCCACGAAGAGCCCGCCCGACCAGGCCACGCGGTGGAGCCAGGCGCCGGTTCCGGAGGACCGCGGCGTCCAGCCGCCGCCGTCGGGCGAGGTGGTCACCGCGCCCGCATAGCCGACGGCGACGAAGGCGCTGCCGGACCAGGCGACGCCGAAGGCCGGCTGCAGCGCGCCGGTCGTCCACGTCGAGGTGGACCAGGAGAGGCCGTCGGTCGAGGCCTGGGCCAGCTCGGTCAGGGTGTTCTCGAACCAGCCGACCGCGGCGAACCCGGCGCCCGCGGCGGTCACGCCGTTCAGGATTCCGGCCGCGTCGTGGTGCGCCCAGGAGAGCCCGTCGGGCGAGCTCTCGATGTCCACCTTGCCGACCGCCACCACCCGGTCCGGGCCGGCCGCCACGCCGTAGAGGGCCACCCCGACCCGCGGCGCCGCGGCGCGCGTGGTCCAGATCGCGCCGGGTGCCACCACCAGCACGCTGGTGCTGCCCGCCACGCCGCCGAAGGTGGCCGTCACCAGCGAGGTGCCTGGCGCCAGGCCGATGGCCAGCCCGCCGGCCGAGACCGAAGCCACGCCGGGGCTGCCCGAGCTCCAGGCCGCCAGCGTCGTGAGGTCGTGGGTGCTGCCGTCGCCGTAGGTGCCGGTGGCGGCGAGCTGCACCCCGGTGGAGGTGGTGAGGCTCGGGCCGGGAGGGGACACGTCGACCCGGACCAGCGTCGCCGTGGTCACCGTGAGGAGCGTGCCGCCGGCGACCCCGTCCTGCGTCGCGGCGATGGTGGAGGTGCCCGGCGCGACCGTCGTGACGGTCCCGCCTGCGGCCACGACCGCCACCGCCGGGGTCTCCGACGTCCAGGTGGCGGTGGCGGTGAGATCCAGCGAGGTGCCATCGGTGTAGCGGCCGGTGGCCGTGAACGGCCGCGTCAGGCCGGCCGGGAACCGGGGCGCGGCGGGCGTGACGGCGATGGAGGCCAGCGCCGCCGGGGTCACCGTCAGCGAGGTGCTGGCGGAGAGGGCGCCGAGCTGCGCCGAGACCGTCGTCGTGCCCTGGCCCACCGTGGCGACCAGGCCGCCGGGGGCCACCGTGGCCACCCCCGGCGAGCCGGAGGTCCAGGTCGACTGGGCGGAGGCGTCCACCGCGCCACCGTCCGAGAAGTGGGCGGTGGCGACCAGCTGCTGCGTCAGCCCCATCGGCACCCGCGCGTCGGCCGGGGCGATGGTGAGGCCCGTGAGCACCGCCGAGGTGACGTGGAGCGTCGCCTGCCCCGAGACGGCGCCGGCGGTGGCGGTGATGACCGCGCCGCCGGCCTGGTGGGTGGTGGCGAGGCCGCCGGCGCCGATCGAGGCGACGGCCGGCTGTGACGAGCTCCAGGTGGCCGATCCCGTCAGGTCCTCGGTGGTGCCGTCCGACCATTGGCCGGTCGCCGTGAACGCCTGGGGCTCGCCGGCGGCCACGGTCGGATTGGGCGGGGACACGGTGATGGCCTGGAGGGCCGGCGGCGTCACGGTGAGCGTCGTGCGGGCGCTCACCGACCCGGAGGTCGCGATGATGGCGGTGCGGCCCGGCGCGTCGGCCGTGGCGACCTGGTTCAGCAGGTGGGCCACCGAGGGGGTGCCGGCCGTCCAGGTCACCAGCCCCGTGACGTCGCCGGTGGAGCCGTCGGCGAAGGTCCCGGTGGCCTTGAACGCGAGCGAGGCCCCCTTGGCCAGCGTCGGATCGGCCGGCGTCACCACCAGCGAGACCAGCCGCGGATCGGCGGAACCCGAGGCCGACTGGTCGCAGGACTGGGTCGCCGGCGGGATGTTCCAGTTCTTCCGCCCGAAGGTCATCAGCGAGTTGCAGCCGGCCTGGCCGCCGGCGATCGGGCCGGCGGTGCCCGTCCCCTGGCCGATGTAGCCCGGGTTGAGGCCCAGGCACTCGGAGTCCCCGTGGCAGCTCCAGTGGTAGTACCAGTCGTCGCTCTGGGCGCCGCCGCAGGCGGCGGTGGCCAGCGCGAGGGCCAGGGGCAGCAGCGAGAGGACGGAGCCCCGGTGGGGGTTGAGACGGGCCCGACGCGCCATGGGATCCCTCCGATCGGCGACGCCTTCGCTCCACCGATGCCCGAAGCTAGCAGGCGGCGATCCGCCGCAGCAACGCGGGTCGAGGTGGCCCCAAGCGCGTCGTCCGTCTCGTGTCCCGGGACGGCGGGATGGCGCGAGCCGGTCGATGAGGTGGCTGCCAGCCCATCCGGGATCGAGGGCCCTGTCGAGCCGCGGCGCCATCGCCCCATGTCCGGTTAGACCGGGAAGGTCCCGGGCGGCCCGGCACGGGCGGGCGCGCCCGGCGGACAGGAGGCAGCGATGAAGGTCATGGTGATCGTGAAGGCGACCAGGAACTCCGAGGCCGGGATCATGCCGGACGGGAAGCTGCTCGCGGCCATGGGGGCCTACAACGAGGAGCTCGTGAAGGCCGGCATCATGCTGGCCGGCGAGGGGCTCCACCCCAGCCGCAAGGGGAAGCGGATCGTCATCTCGGGTGACCGGCGCACCGTGCAGGACGGTCCCTTCGAGGCCACCAGCGAGCTGGTGGCCGGCTTCTGGCTCTGGAAGGTGACCTCCATGCAGGAGGCGGTGGCCTGGGCGCGCCGCTGCCCCAGCCCCATGCCTGGCGAGGAGGCGATCCTGGAACTGCGCCCCATCTTCGAGGCCGAGGACTTCGGCGAGGCCTTCACGCCGGAGCTGCAGGCCCAGGAGGAGCGGCTGCGGCAGCAGCTGGAGTCGAGGAAGTAGGCGGCTGCCCCGCGCCGGCCTCCTCCCCTCTCCCCCGCTGGGGGAGAGGGACAGGGCGAGGGGGCGGCTACCCGCGCGGCGCGACCCTCGCCGCCTGCCAGGCCGCGATGGCCGCGCGGATCCGCGGCACCGCCGCCCGGGCCGCCTCCATGCCGGCCTGCATGCAGCGCTTCTTCTGCGAGAAGTCGAGCATGGCCACGCCGCGCACGTCGGGCGTGACCAGGACGTCGGCGCCGCGCTTGGAGGCCTCGGCGTTCTTCGCGAACATGATGTTGGCCGACTGGAGCAGCACGTCCACCAGGTTGTGGATCTCCGGGTTGCCGACCCCCTCGCCGATGTCCACGGCGATGACCAGGTCGGCGCCGCGCTCCCGGGCGGTGGCGATGGGGATGTTCTCCACCACGCCGCCGTCCACCAGCACCTTGCCCCCGTGGGCCACCGGCTCGAAGAGGCCAGGGATGGCGCTGGAGGCGTGGACGGCCTTCGCCACCGGCCCCTTGTCGAGGACCACCTTGGCGCCCCAGTTGAGGTCGGTGGCCACGGCGGCGAAGGGCACGGCCAGCTGCTCGATGTTCTTCACCTGCACCTTGGCCTCGACGAACTTCTCGAGGCGCTCCCCCTTGGCGAGCCCCATGCCGACCAGTGCGTTCATCATGCCGGTGTCGATGAGGTCCTCGCGGGTGAGGGCGAAGGCGGTCCACTCCAGCTCGAAGACGTCGCGCTTCTGGGCGTAGAGGGCGCCGATGAGGCTGCCCACGCTGGTGCCGACCACCAGGTCGATGGGGATCTTCTCGGCCTCCAGCACGCGGATGACGCCGATGTGGGCGAAGCCGCGGGCGGCGCCGCCGCCGAGGGCCAGGGCCACCTTCGGCACGGGCGGCGGCGGAGGTGGCTCGGGGGGGCGCGGCGGCGCGACCGGCGGCGGGGTCACCGCGGGCGGCGGGACCACCGGCGCGGCGGCGCACGCGGCCGCGGCCAGCAGGAGGAGCGCGGTGAGGCGGGGGAGCATGGCGCGCATCCTCACCCGGGGCGCGGGCGGAAGGCCACCGCAATCGGCCCTCGGGAGGCCGTGGTAGCGTGCGCGGCCATGCGGACCGGATGGCTGGTGGTGGTGCTGGTGGCGGTGATGGGGTGTGGGCAGCGGGCGGGGGAAGCGGCGCCGGCGGTGGCGCCCTCGGGACCCGCGTCCTCCGCCCCCTCACCCCAGCCCTCTCCCCCTGCGGGGGAGAGGGGGGAGAGCTCCCCGACCCCGAGCCCCAGTCCCAGTCCCAGCCCGACTCCCAGCCCGACTCCCAGCCCGACTCCCAGCCCGACTCCCAGCCCGACTCCCAGCCCGACTCCCAGCCCGACCACGACCTCCCCCTCCACCACGACCCCCGCTCCCCCTCCCCCCGTGACGCTGCAGGAGGCCGTCGCCCTCATCCCCGGCGCCACCACGCCCCTCACCCCCGGCGCGCCGGTCACCGTCGATCCCGGCGCCACCTTCCGCGTCGTCCTCGCCGGCGCCTACCCCGACGCCCGCCTCTCCCTCCTCGAGCCGAGCGACGCCATGATCCCCTCGGCCGGCGCCCGCGAGGTCGGCCCCACCACCACGCTCACGCTCCAGCCGGCGGCGCCGCTGCGCCCGGGCACCACCTACCGGCTGCGCGTCGACGGCGCGGCCACGCGGGAGATGAAGGCCCGGGACGGCGCGCTGCGCGGCCCGGTGGAGCTGCCCATCCTCGCCGCCGGCGATCCACCGGAGGAGCCGAAGCGGTCGCGGTCGAAGAAGGCCAAGCGCTAGGGCGCCGGCAGGAAGGTCACGCTGCGCCGCGCCGCCTTGGTGCCGGGCGGCACCGCCACCTGGCCGGCCGCGGCGGCCAGCGCCGGCAGGAGGCAGCGCAGGTCGGCCGGCGCGCCGGTGCCGGTGGGCTGGAAGGCCAGCCCCGACTCCTCGGCGATGAGCTCGATGACCACCGGCCCCTCCAGCGCCCCCAGGCAGGCCACCACGCCCTCCCCCTCGCGGAGGCGCGCCTCCACCCCGGCCAGCAGGTCCTCGCCGCTGCCCGCCGGCCCGGCCGCGAGGAGCAGGTAGGCCTCGGGTGAGCCCCGGTCCGGATCGGTGGCGATCCGGTCGGCCACCTCGGCCACCCGGGCGTCGGCGAGGAGCGCCGCCTGCCAGGCGGCCGGCTCCCCCGGGCCGGTGACCCGGCAGATGCGGGCGCGGCAGTCGGCGCGCCAGCCGGGCGGCTCACCGGGCCAGAGCGCCCGCAGCGCCGGGGCGAGGCGCGTCACCGAGGCCGGCGAGGCCGGCCCGCCGAACCCCTCCCGGAGCGCCTGGAAGTCGGCGCGCCGCTCGGCCAGCCGCTCCAGCCGCGCCGCTTCGACCGGGTCGGCCACCTCCGACGGGCTCGGCGCTCGGGACCCGTCCGTCGGCGCCGCCGGCGGGGGCTCGGCCGGCACCGGCCGGGCCTGGCGCGGCGGCGGCGGCGCCTCGGTGAGCCGCAGCGCCACCCAGGTGGCGGCGGCGATGACCGTCGCGGTGGCCGCGAAGAGGGCCAGGGCCTCGCGCTTCCTCACGGCGACGGCCCCAGCGGCACCAGGACCTCCACCCGCGCCCGGCCCCGCAGCTCGCCCACCAGGGCCTGGAGCGCCGCCACCACCTCCGCCTCGCGGTGCCCGGCAGCCGGCCCGAGGTCGCGCGCCACCAGCCGCTCGATGGACAGCTGGTCGCGCACGTGGGCCGCGAAGGTGGCCTCGGTGAAGCCGGCCCGCTCCAGCTCCAGCTGGAACCGCACCGGCGGGTCGAAGCCGGCCCGCCGCCGGGCCACCTCGGCCGCCACCTCGTCGTCGGTCGGCCCGTGGCCCCGGCGGCGCGCCTCCGCCGCCAGGAGGGCCTCGGCCACCAGCTGGTCGAGCGCCTCGCGGAGGAGCTGCTTGTAGCTCGCCGGGCTCTGGATGGCGGCCACGCTCCGGCCGCGGGCGGCCAGGTAGGCCTCCAGGTGGCGATCGAGCCGCTCGCGCGGGATGACCACCCCGTCCACCCGCGCCGCCGCCCCGGACTGCTGGGCCTGCGCGGGCGCCGCCGCCAGCAGCGCGCCGGCCAGCACGGCCACGGTGGCGATTCGGGCGCTCATTCCAGCCTCAGGTAGCCGCCGACCGGCTGGAAGCGGCCGGTGACCGGATCGACCTCGACCAGCCAGCCGCCCATGGCGCCGACGCGCCGGCGCGGCCCGAAGCTCACCGGCGTCGCCAGGCCGGCCGGGACCTCGTTGAAGCCCTCCAGCGCCGCCACCAGCCGGGCGCGCGAGAGCGTCCGGCCGGCGCGCGCCAGCGCCTCGGCCAGGACGCCGGAGGCCGCGGCGCCGGCGGCGAGGGCCCCGGAGGTCGCGGGGGAGGCCCGGCCCTCCACCAGCCGCGCCAGGCGCGCCCGGGCGGCCGGGTCCTCGGCCTCCGGGACGGAGGGGGCGCAGAGCCGCACGCGCCCGGTGAAGCCCGGCGGCGGCGCGGCCCCGCGGGCAGCCAGCACACCGGGGGCGAGCACCAGCGGCCCCCAGCCGACCTCGGTCGCCCGCGCCAGCAGCCCGGCCAGGGCCTCGCTCCCGCCCAGCAGGATGACCACCTCCACGCCCGCCCGGCGCCAGCGCGCCACGTCCGGCGCCGCGGGGCCGACCTCGGGCAGCCCGGCCTCCTCCAGCTCCCGCCAGCCGCGCGCCGCGGCCTGACGGCCCGCGGCGGCGGCGGCCTCCGCGAGGTCGTCGTCCCCGTCCGGCCGGAGGAGGAGCGCGCGGGGGCGCCGCGCACCCGGCGCCGCGGCGGCGTGCTCCACCAGCAGCCGCGCCTGCTCGGCGAGGCCGGGCTGCAGGTAGAAGCTGAGGCGGGCCTCGCGCCGCGCCGGCCGCGCCGTCGGCGTGTAGGGGGCCACCTGCGGAATCCCAGCCCGCTCGGCCCAGGCGGCCACCTCGGCCTCGGCGCCCGGGGCGAAGGGGGCCAGCAGGGCGAAGGACGGGCTGCGGCGCTGCAGCGCCTCCAGGGCGTCCACCGGATCCTCCCGCGCCGGATCGTACCCGGCCACCTCCAGCTCCAGCCTCCGCCCGTGCAGGCCGCCCGCCGCGTTGAGGGCGGCCAGGCTGGCCAGGAGGGCGTCGCGGAGCGCCTCGGCGCGCGGCTGCAGCGCCCCGGCCAGCGGCAGCACCGTCCCGAGCCGGATGGCGCCCGGGGCGAGGCCGGGATCGGCCTGGCGCTCCAGCACCCGCAGCCAGGCCAGCAGCGCCTCGCGGTCGGCGCGCGACATCGAGTAGCGGGGCATGGCCGGGTCGAGGGCGTTCCCGTCCGGATCGAGCCCCACCTCCACCGCACGCGCCAGCGTCCGCGGGTCGAAGGGACCGTGGCGCCTTGCGCCGTGGGCGTGGCCGCCGGGCCGGGTCAGCTCGCGCCAGGTGACGTCCGGCGGCGCCACCGTCCCCTCGGGCCGGCCGAGGCCGTCGTCGCCGTGGCAGGCGGCGCAGGGGAAGGCGCCGGCCGGCACCGGCGTCCGGTCGCCCGCCAGGAGCGCCGTGATGCCGCCCTCGCCCTCGCCGGTGGTGTAGATGCGGCGCCCCGCCGCCTCCTCGGGCGTGAGCGCCGTCGCGGCGTCCGCCGGGCCGCCCGCCGCCCGGGCAACAGCCGGCGAAGCCTGGGCCAGGCCTGGCGCCGGCCGGGCCAGGACGAGCAGCAGCGCGAGGGCGCGCCCGGCGCTCACGGGGCCGCGGAGGCCACGCCGGCCCCTTCCTCCGCGAGGCCGCGCAGGATCTCGGCCACCGCCTGCGGCGGCGCGTCGGGGCGGAGGCGGGTCCAGTGGGCGGTGCGGACGTTGCCGGCCAGGAGCGCCGTCGAGTGCTCGGCGGGATCGGCGCCCACCTGGCCCAGCTGGCGGAGCACGCGCTGCACGTCGGCCGGCGCCCCGGTGAGGAAGGTGTAGCCCGCCCCGGCGCCGTGCTTCGCCGCGAAGCCCTTCAGCTCCGCCGGCCCGTCGTGCTCCGGATCGACGCTCACGAGGACCAGCCGCACGGCGCCGGCCCGATCCCCCAGCGCCTCGCGGGTGCGGGCCAGCTTCTGCATGATGAGCGGGCAAGCTCCGTCGCAGCGGGTGAAGATGAAGCCCAGGCAGACCACCTGCCCCTCCAGCACGTCGCTGAAGAACCGGACAGGACGCCCGTCCTGATCGCGCAGCACGGTGTCGGTGAACCAGGCCCGCGCCTTGGCGGCGCGGGGATCGGCCGCGGCCGACACCGCCGCCACCGCTGTCGCGGGAGCGACCGGGCGGCTCGCCTGCGGCCGCGCCGCGGCGAAGGCGTCCACCGCGGCCACCAGCCGCTCCGGCTCCGGGAAGCCGGAGAAGCGCGACCACCGGCCGGTGCGCCCGTCGCCCACCAGGATCACCGGGGCGTGGCGGGTCACGTCGGCCGCGTAGGCGCCGAACCCCTTGAGCGCCCGCTCCACGCTGGCCGGCGTCCCGGTGAGCCAGCTCCAGGCCGGGCCGGCCTGGAACCGCCCGGCGAACTCCTTGAGGCGGGCCGGCGTGTCGCGCGCCGGATCGAGGGAGACGGTCACCAGCACCACCTCCCGCCCCAGCCGGTCGCCCAGCCGCTCCTGCACCCGCGCCAGCCGGGAGCTGAGGATGGGGCAGATGGTGGTGCAGGAGGTGAAGACGAAGTCCACCACCGCGATGCGGTCGCCCACCACCTGGCTGGCGAGGCGCACCTCCCGGCCGTCCTGATCGACCAGCGCCGCGTCGTGGAGGGTCACCTGGGCCTGGGGCGGCAGGTCGGCACCGCCCGCCGCCGGCGCCTCGGCGCGGGCCTGGCCGGCGGCCAGGGAGAGCGTCAGGGCGGCCAGCGCGGCCGCGACCTCAGGGCGTGATCTGGGCATGGGTCCCCACCTCGGCGGCGCCGGCGGCGTCCTGGTCGATCTGGATGGTGCGGAAGAGCAGCTGCCCGGGCCCGACCCGGAGCGACGGCACCGAGACGAAGAGAGCGTAGAGACCGGCCCGCTCCAGCGGGAGGGTCGCCTCGTACACGCCCCCACCGGCCTCGCGGGCCAGCAGGCGGCCGGGGTTCCGGCCGGGCATCCGGTGCCAGGCCAGCTCCACGTCCCCCAGGCCGGTCCGCGCCTCGCCGGTGCGCGCGTCGGTGAGCCGCACCCGCACCGGCTGGGCGCCGCCCAGCGCGCGCCGCGCCGGCAGCTCCAGGAACTGGACGGACAGGCCCGCCTTCTGGTCGAGGTTCGGGTTGGCGCGGGCCTCCGCCGAGAAGCAGTGGAGCACCCGCGGCGCGTCGAGGAGGAAGGCCACGTCGTAGCGCCCGGCGGCCGGGAGGCGCAGGCGGCCGGTGTAGACGCCCGGCGCCGTCTCCTTGAGGCTCCGGTCCACCACGGTGGCCGCCTGGATGCGGTGGCCGTAGCCGCCGAAGCTGCCCATGGGGGCGTTCATCCCCTCCATGTAGAAGGCGGTGGTGCCGTCGGCGGGGTTGACGGCGAAGACCGCGGCCTCGGTGGAGGCCGGCGTGACGGCGTCGGCCAGGGAGAGCTCGCCGGCCGCCATGGGGGCGCCGCTGCCGGCCGGGAAGCCCTGCACGATGGGCTGCTTCCCCTCCCCCAGGCTGAGCAGGTTGACCAGCTTGACCTGCTCCGAGTCGAGGAGCCGGAGGTAGGCGAAGGCCCGCGTGAAGGCCACCTGGTAGGGCTTGCCGCCCAGGGGGAGCGTGTGGACCAGCCGGTTGCTGGCGGCGTCGAGGACGTGCACCGCGTGCTCGGCCGGGTTGACCGCGAAGCCCCAGCGCCCGTCGGGCGAGAAGCGCAGGGGGCCGAGGCCGGGTTTCGCCGCGGCGCGGGCCGCCACCGTGAGCGTGGCCGGGTCGATGGCCAGCACCTCGCCGCGGCGCGCCTCCGCCACGTAGACCAGCTGCGAGAGGCGGGAGGTGGCGACGGCGATGGGCACGCCGCCCACCGGCAGCTCGGCCAGGACCCGGAGGCTGGCGGTGTCCAGCGCCGTCACCGTGCCCGCGTCGCGGTTGGTGACGAAGGCCAGGCGCCCGTCGGCCGAGAAGGCCAGCTCGTGGTGGCCGCGGCCGGTCGCCACCTGGCCGACCACCGCCTCGGTCTCCAGGTCCAGCACGGTCACGCCGCTCGCCGCCGGGTCCTTCGCGTCGTTGCCGACCCAGAGCTGCCGCCCGTCGGGCCGGAGCGCCAGGCGCGTCGGCGCCGCGCCGGCCGGGAGGGTGGCCACCACCTTGAAGGTCTCGGCGTCCACCACCGCCACCTCGCCCGCCTTCGGCATCGAGACGTAGAGCCGCCGGTCCTCCGGCCCCTTGACCCAGTCGGCGCCCGGGCGCTTCAGGACCACGGTGGCGAAGAGGCTGGTGCTGCCGGTCATGCTCACCACCGGGTCGATGACCGAGAGGCTGGCGTCGGCGTTGAGGACCAGGAGGTAGTAGCTGTTGAGATCGACCAGCGGCCGGATGCCCACCACGCCCTTCAGGTAGAGGCCGATCTTCTCCCGGCACTCCCGCTCCTCCCCGCCCCGGCCGGCCACCACGCCGGCCATGTCCATCCAGGCGGCCGGCTTGAGCCCGGGGACCGGCCGCCCGCTGGCGGCGTCGGTCATGGTGAACCTGACCTCGGCGTACTCGCCTTCCAGCAGCGGGCCGCCGGCCGGCTCGCCCGGGCGGCCGATGGCGAAGTCCACCACCACGCCGTCGCGGGAGACGCGGCCCGCGGCCGGTGCCGCGGTCCCGGCCGCCTCGGCGGCCCGCGCCGGCGGCGCCAGGGCCGCCAGCGCCGCCGCCACCACCCCCACCCTGCTCCACGTACCGGTGCGCATGCCGGCTCCTACGGGGTGACGCGGAGGAGGCCCCACAGGCCCGAGGTGTTCCCGAAGCCGGTGCGGTCCTGCAGCAGGTAGTCGCCGGGCCGGGCGTTGCCGCCGCCGGCGCTGGGCAGGACCAGGTCGAAGTGGGACAGCGGCGTCACCAGGTCCTGCGCCCCCATGGCGAAGCCGGTGGGGCTGGTCCCGATGGCGCGTGAGCCGACCTCGAACCCGGCGAGCGTGGGGAACCAGCCGGTCGGCTTGCAGTGGCCCGCCATCCCCAGGTAGCTCGAGCCAGGGCAGGTGTAGGGGGCGCGATCCCAGACGTGGCCGTGGAGCGTGAAGGTGGAGGCCCGCGGCACCCCGGCCGGCTGGAGGAGGTGGAGGCGGAACGGGGTCCCGGCCTTGGCGGTGAAGACCGGCGTGGCCGGGTCGCCGCCCACGCCCGCCAGGCCGTTGGCGTAGGCCTCGTGGGCGTTGGGCACCGAGGCCAGGCTGTTCGGGCCGGTGAAGGGGGTGTTGGGCGCCAGGCCGAAGCGGAACCACATCGGCTCGGAGCCGGCGTTGATGGCCATCGAGCCCGAGTCCTCGGCGTCCTCCGCGATGGAGCCCCCCTCGGCCGCGATCATCGGCACCGGGGTGCCGTCGGCGTAGCGGTGGTTGAGCCCCTTCTGGACCACGGCGGTGAAGTCGCGGAAGAGGCCGCCGTTGACGCTGGCCGAGGCCCGCGTCTCGCGGAGCACGCCGGGGGTGGCGGTCTGGTGATCCGCCACCTTGTCGGTCTCGGCCCAGGTGGCGCCGGGCGGCTGGACCACCACCGCGCCCACCAGCCCCTTCTGCCCCTGCTTGATCACGTCCGAGGGGCCCAGGTTGGCGCCGCCGTACTCCACCGGCGTGGCCACCAGCGTCACCTTCCCGGCGCCGGCCGGCACGACGGAGAGGTCGCCGGCGTACCAGACGGCGGCCCCCGTCTTGCCCGGCGCCACCAGGTTGGTGCCGGCCGGGTTGTTGCCGATGAGCATCCCGCCGCTGCGCTCGATGTCGAAGGAGAGCAGGCCGGGCTGCAGGCCGACGTAGCTGGAGGGGCGGATGAGGTTGTTGTTGAAGCTGGTCACGCCCTCCGCGCCGGCGGCGTCGCGGGTGACGATGGGCGGCAGGTGCTTCCAGCCCGCCAGGTCGGGGGCCAGGGCCGGCAGCCGGTTGCGGGTCACCATCATGACGCACTCGCCGGCGGCGGCGCGGATCACCAGCGGCTCCACCGGGGCGCCGGCGCGGAGCTGCACGCCGCAGGTGGTCAGGGTCGCGTCCACCACCTTCTTGCCGGCCACGGTCCGGATGCAGCCGGCCGAGGTCGGGTTGCGCGGCACCAGGTCGGCGGTCTTGACCCACATCAGCGCGGTCGGGTCGTGGAGCGGGCCGAAGCGCGGCGGCTCGGTGACCGCCGGCCCGCCGGTGTCGGGCACCACCGTGAGCCCCTGCACCTGGGTGGCGCGCGGGTTGTAGACCAGCGTGCCGCCGGCGGCCTTGACCGCCCCGCCCACGTGCTGGATCGCCGAGGCGTCGGACGGCACCAGCCTCACGCCGGTGAGGTTGGGGAGCACGTCGTTGACCGCCACCGCGGTCACGTCGTAGGCGCGCACCTTGGCGGTGACGGGGCAGGACTCGACGAAGGAGAGCGGGTTGGTGAGCTTGAGGCCGGTGGTGGTGTTGGGGAGCTGGAAGAGGTCGGCGCGGGCGTTGCGGTAGGTGCGCATCAGGCCCCAGGCGCCGCTCCACCAGCCGTCGAAGCCGGAGTTCATGGCGTAGGCGTAGTCGGCCTGCACGTCCTGCCCGAGGATCTGGGCGATGGGCCGGGTCAGCGGCAGCGAGGGGCTGGAGAAGGTGAACTGCTCGGAGATGCCGGCGTGCTGCGAGGCGCGCCAGCCGGAGCCCGGCGAGAAGCCGTAGCCCGAGCCGCCCTGGAGCCACTTCATCCCCTGGATGGAGACGTTGTGCGACTCCTCGTGGCCGCCGGCCTGCACCTTCACCCGCACCCGGTCGCCGAAGTAGCTGCGGATCATGGGCGTGTAGGGATCCCCCGGCCCCACCCCGGCCGCGTTGAGGGGCGGCGGGAAGATCGTCCCGGCGACGGAGGACCCGGCGGTGGGCTGGCTGTTGAGGGCCGGGATGGCCCGATCGGTGCGGCTCTGCAGGGCGAAGGCCAGGTCGCCCTTGAGCCCGTCGGCCTGGGATCCGGGCTTGCCGTCCGGGCCGGGCCTGGCCGGGTCGAAGACCCGGAGCCCGACCGGCTCGTTGCGGTAGTTGACCACCAGGTAGCCCGGGTCGTCGGCCGAGATGGCCTCCGGGCAGGGGCGCGGCAGGCCGTTGGGGCAGATGGCCGGGAGGACCACCAGGTCCGGGAAGGGCACGGCCGCCTGCTGCTTCACCGAGACGTTGACCGCGTCGCGGAAGCTGCTGGCGGTGGGGCCGCCGGTCACCTTGCCGGCCTGGTCGCGCCCCACGTAGACGCCCGGCTTGTAGGCGTGCTGGAAGTCGGAGTACTCGAAGTAGAACTCGCGGTAGCTGTCGTTCTGCCCGTCGCCGTCCAGGTCGCCGGTGAGGATGCCGGCCTGCCAGCTGGTCGGGCCGCCGTCCTTCCGGGCCGTGGTGTCGTAGAGCCGCTGGCCGGTCTCGTTGTGGACCCAGGTCGAGCCGGGCGGCTCCACCAGCACGGTGGCGTAGAGGCCGATCTGCTGGTGGGTCGAGGGGCCGAAGTGATCGTGGGTGAAGACGACGCCCAGGCCGCGGTGGACGCCGGCGGCGTTGACCACCGGGTCGGAGAACCAGCGCTGCAGCGTGGTGCGGGCGCCCAGCCACTCCGGGTTGCCGAACTGGCCGAAGTAGGGGTGGCTGGCCGGCTGGAGCGGCGTGCCGGGGGCGCGCCCGGCGGAGTCGGCCGGGTTGCCGGCGCCCGAGGGGTTGAAGGCGTTGATGGCGTGGATGCGCTCCTGCACCGCCCCGGGCGAGAGCGTGCCGTCCTCGTAGTTCCAGCCGTTGGCCGAGCCGTCGGTGGTGGTCAGGTCCCACTTCGGCAGGTGGATGTGCTGGCCGATGATGTCGGTGGGCGTCCGCACCTGGTAGTCGTCCAGCTCGAAGACGCTCGGCACCAGGTTGGTGTGCGAGTACATGGCGCAGTCGAAGGTGTTGAGCCGCATCACCAGCGGCTCCGGCGGCCGCTGCTTGGTGATGGTGGGCATGGCGTCCTCCCACAGGGAGATGATCCGCTCCTGCGGGTAGTGGTAGCCGAGCTTGTTGAGGACCGCGTCGAACTGGATGTTGGCCCCCTTGTAGACGCGCGGGTGATCGGCGTTGAAGGGCGAGGCGCCGGTGGTCCCGAAGCCCCCCCGCGCGTCGAAGAAGCGGCCGGTCACGCCGTCGCGGAGCAGCGCGCCGGTGTCGTCGATGCAGGGGTCGTGGTAGGGCGCGCCCGGCACCGGCCGGCCCGAGCCGTTGGTGACGAAGTCGCCCGGGGTGAGGGCGCCGGCCAGGGTCACGGCGGCGGTGGCGTGGCGGCGCCGGGCGTGGAAGGCCATGGCGGCCTTCTCCACGTCGGTGCCGTCCTCCGGGAACCACTCGGCCCGGGCCACCTTCATCTCCTTGGCGAAGGAGAGCGGGCTCTCCTCGCTCACCGCGCAGGTGCCGCGCGCCGCGGTGGTGCCGCAGCCGGCGGCGGCGTAGCCGTCGAGGGCGTGGCGCGGCAGGCCGCCGTCCCAGCCGCCGTTGCGGGCGTCGGCCGGGTCCACCGCCATGTCGAGGGGCGGCGTGGGGGGCCGCTGGCCCATGGTCCGCTCGATGCCGGCCACCCAGAACGGGAAGCCGGGGTTCTTGAGGCCGGTGGGGTTGAGGGTGGCGTCGACCGCGGCCGGATCGGTGTCGGTCCGGTCCACGAGGGCGTTGGAGCCGACCACCGCGCCGCCCGAGACCTTGGGCACCACCGCCACCCGCCCCGGCACCGGCGCCATGGGCTTGCCCGGCAGCGGGACCACCGCCGGGATGGGGACGCCGGCCTCGATCTCGCCGTCGGGCAGCGCCCGCACCGGCGCGGTGACGGCGCCGGTGGCGGCGTCCACCGCCGAGGGGGCCGGCGTGCCGTCCTGCAGCGCCCAGGGCACGCCGTGGAAGGCGTCGCCGCTGGCGGCCAGGCGGGTGCCGGCCTCGAAGGTGTCGTGGATGCGCCAGAGCTCCCACATGCCCTGGGCGAAGTGCGGGTAGAAGTGGCAGTGGAAGATGGCGTCGCCGGCGCTCTTGTTGCGGTTGCCCGACCCGCCGAAGTTGATCTCGTAGGTGTAGCCGGCGCCGGGGCCGATGCCCTGGGCGTCGAGGTAGTTGGCGTTGTCGTCGTTGGGGTTGAAGAGCCACTGGTGGTTGTGCAGGTGGAAGATGTGGTGTTCCTTGCCGGTGTGCAGGTTGCGGAACTTCACGAAGTCCCCGATGTAGCTGTGGTGCACGTTGCTCGGGTCGTCCGGGAAGTAGGCCCGGGTGGCCTTCCGCCCCAGCGCGGCGCAGTCGCCGGTGCCCGGCGCCACGCCCGGCGCGCAGTTCTCCAGCCCCTGGTTGGCCGGCCGGTCCACCACCATGGCCGGGTCGCCCACCGTGTAGGCGGTGAGGAAGAACTCCTCGTAGGCGCAGTCCAGGCAGTCGTGCATGGGCCCCACGCCGAGCCGGTTGGCGATGATCTCCGAGCCGATGCCGCCCGAGCCGTAGTTGATCTGGAAGACGTCGCCCACCGCCGCCAGGGTGTGGCGCAGCACCGGGTCCAGGTAGAAGCGCGGGAAGGCGTTGGCCACCGCCATCTCGTCGTGGAAGATCACGGTGAACTCGCGGAAGGGCTCCAGCCGGTTGGGCAGCGTCGGGTTGCGCAGGCCCACCTGCTCCAGCGGGTACGGCGCCCCCGGCCCCGAGGGCCAGGAGCCGTCGGCGTTCGGGCCGGTCACGAGGGCGTTCAGGTCGGAGTGGACCAGCTCGGCGCCGTCGAGCATGGCCAGGATGGGCGCGCCGTCCTTGCCCTCGGCGACCCACGGGGCGGTGGCCGGGTAGCGGGCGGCGTAGTCCAGCACCGGCTGGCCGCTCGCCGCGGTGAGCGGCGCGCCGGTGGCCGGGTCGGTGCGCGTCGCCAGCCGCAGCTCCTCGTCGGTGACCTGGCTCCGGAAGAAGCTGGCCCCGCGCGGCTCCACGTTGACGGCGGCGAAGAGGCCGTTGGCGCTGTTGCCGGCGCTGCCGTCGCTGCCGAAGGTGGCGCCGTGGCTGGTGACGAGGAAGGTGCCCTCCTTCGGCGCGAAGTACTGGTAGGTGGCGGTGCCGCCCGGGGCCACCAGGCTGCTGGCGTTCTGGCCCACGAACGAGGCGTCGTCGGCCGGGCCGTTCACCAGCTCCAGCCCCTGGGCGTGGAAGCCGGCGAAGCGGTCGGCCACCTGGTCGTCGATGTTGGCCGGCCAGGGCGGCGCCAGGGCCCGGGGGTTGGCGATGGCGGAGAGGAGGTTCTGGAAGCGGACCGTCAGGCAGTCGCCCGCCGCCACGCGGAGCACCAGCGGGCGCGGGCGCTTGTCCGGTCGGAGCGCCACCGCGCCGGCCGCCGGGACGCCGCCCCGGTGGAGCGGCGTGCCGGCCGAGTCCACCACGTCGCGCCGCAGCGCGTACATCATGCCGTTGATGTTCTGGGCGCCGAGCCGGTTGTACATGAGCGGCTGGTCGAGCACGACCACGTCCGCCACCACGGTGCGGGCGCAGGTGATGGCCGCGCTGGCCCGCGCCGGGATGCCCGCCACCAGGGCCACCGCCAGCCCGGCCGCGGCGAGCGCGCCGCGCCACGACGTCGACCTCTCCAGCCCCGCCGCCACGCGCCGCGCCGCGGCGCCGTCCGACTTCGTCGTCCCCATGCGACACCCCGGGCGAGGCCGGCACCTCCGCGCTCCATCCCGGGTGGGATCGACTCCGGCTTCCCCGGCCGGCGCCGTCGGAACGCGGGCCGTCCTCGCCCGCGGAGGTGATGTGCATGCGAACTCCGACGGACCGGTCGGGTGAACGTGGGAGCCCCGGGCGGTGCGGCACGCCAAGTACGCAGGCCGGCGCGCGAAATCGGGACCCGCGGCAGGGGCCATCCGCCCTTCGGCGCGGCCGGCCGGCACACGCCGGGGGCTCGATCGTTTCGAGGCCAAACCATCTCGGCGGAATTCCCCTGACCTTCCGCAGGGCGCGCCGGCAGACCGCCCAGGGGGCGAATGCACCACGACCGCGCGCCCTCACCGGGCGTCCGCGTCGCCGGGTGGCGCGCGCACGGCGGGGCCAGCCCGGCGCTCGGCGCGGGGCGCAGTTGGGGCGAAAGCGGATGGAGCCCCTCGGGCGGGCCGGGTGGCCCTCGCCCGCCGCTACCAAGGGGTGGGTGGCCCGGCCTCGATGGTTGCGAGGACCGGCACGTCGGCCTCGCAGAAGTCGTAGCCGGCGAGCGTCCCGACGCGCGCCCAGGCGAGCGCGGCCACGCCGAGGGCCCTCGGCTCCGCCCCGGGCGGGAGCCGGCACGCGTAGAAGGCCAGCTCCACCTCGAGGTCGGGGTAGCGGTGGCGGTGGCGCGCCAGGAGCGGGCCGACCTCCACGGCGCACCCGAGCTCCTCGTCGATCTCGCGGACCAGCGCCGCCGGCTCGCCCTCCCCCGCCTCCACCTTGCCGCCGGGGAACTCCCACTGGCCGCCCCGCTCGGCGTGGGCGTGCCGGCGCGAGATGAGGATCTCGTCGCCGCGGCGGATGACGGCCGCCACCACGCGCACCTGCCGCACGGCGGGCCTCAGTGCAGGTCGAGCGCCAGCAGGCGGCCGGCGTTGGAGAGGACGTAGACCTGGCCGGGGGCCAGGCCGGGCGAGGCGGAGACGCCGCTGCCGGGATCGAGGACGCGGATGGTGCGGCCCGCGGCCAGCTCCAGGAAGCGCAGGCCCCCCTCGGCGGCCGGGACGAGCAGCCAGCGCCCCGCCACCCGCGGCTCGCCCGACGGCGTGCCGGAGAGCGGCACGGTCCAGAGCGCCTTGCCGTCCACCGGCGAGAGGGCCAGGACGCTCTTGCCGGTCACCGCGATGACGGCGCCCGGGGCCACCGCCACGCGGGCCGCGTCCGGGGTGAGCACCTGCCAGAGCGGCTTGCCGGTGGCCGCCTCCAGGGCCAGCACCGCGCCGGAGTAGGCGGCGGCGTAGAGGGTGCCGGCCGAGAGGGCCAGCGAGTCCACGTCCGGGTACGGGCCCGCCGGCGCCACCTGGCGCTCCCAGCGGACGATGCCGGTGGCCAGGTCGAGGGCGGCCACCGAGCCGTCGGAGGCGCCGGCGAAGGCCAGCCCCTGGCCGGTCACCACCGGCGCCACGCCCCGGATGGTGAAGCCCTCGCGCCCGTCCTTGCGCCGGTGCCACTTCCACTCGCCGCTGGCCGCGTCGACGGCGTAGATGGTGTCGGAGAGGCTGTTGACCAGCACCAGGCCGCCCGCCACGGTGGGGCGCGAGGCCAGCGCCTCCTTGGCGTCGTAGCGCCAGCGCTCCTTGCCGGAGCCGATGGCCAGGGCGTAGAGCCGGCCGTCGGCGCAGGCGGCGTAGACGGTGTCGCCGTCCACGGCCGGCTCGGCCAGGAACGGGCCGCCCGCCTTGAAGCTCCAGAGCGGCGAGCCGTCGGTCCGCAGCGCGCGGAGCATGCCGTCGCGGGTCCCGGCCACCACCACCCTGGCCACCGGATCGAAGGCGGCGCCGCCGGGCTCGCCCGGGCGCCACTCCCCCATCACCGGCTGGACCAGCGGCTGCTGCCAGCGGATGCGGTAGAGGTCGCGCGGCGCGCCCGGCAGCTTCCAGGTGGCGCCCCCGGCGGCGAGCGCCAGGGCGGTGGCCAGGGCCAGGACCGGCATCTACTTCCCGCCCAGCTTGGCGAGCCGCTCGGCCGCCTCGCCGGTGAGGAGGGACTCCTTGTGCGCCTCGCCGAAGCCGGAGAGGAGCTTCCTGGCCTCGTCGAGCTTGCCGCCGGCGGCCAGCAGCCGGGCCTTCTCCAGGTCGGCGCGGTCCGAGTAGGACGGCACCTCGGCGCCCAGGCGGGCCCAGGCGGCCAGCGCGCCGTCGGCGTTGCCCTTCCCCTCCTCCGCCATGGCCAGCCCCTCGAGGGCGCCGAAGCGGAGGGCGTCGTCCTTGGCGGCGGCGCCCAGGTAGGCGTTGTAGGCGGCCAGGGCGGCGTCCCACTCGCCGAGGCGCAGCCGGGCGTCGCCCAGGGCCAGCGAGGCCAGGGCGCCGGGGCGCGTGCCGGCGTACTGCGAGGCCACCTTGGCGGCCGCCTCGGCCACCGCCTTCTGGCGGGCCGCGTCGGTCGGGTAGAACGGGCCGGGCAGGCCGGGGATGGCCACCGGCGAGATCTCGGCGGCGGCCAGCTGGTAGACCTCGGCCAGGGCGGCGCCGGCCGCCTTGGACTTGCTCTCCGAGAGGCCCAGCCCGCCGGCGATGGCGACGACGACCACCACCACCGCGCCCACGGCCAGGAGCGCCTGCTTCTTGCGGGCCGTGACCCAGGCGGCGGCCTCGCCGGCGGCGACCTGGAACGAGTCCGGCTCCTTCATGTCCTTGCGGCTGAGATCGGCGCTCTTCGACATGGTCCCTCTCGGTGGCCCCGCAGGGCCAAGTGGCGGAAAAACCGCGACAATCTAGGTGTGTGGGCCGCCGGGCGTCAAGGGAAACGGGGCCGCAGCCGGCCGGCCCGGCGGGCTACTCGGCGCGCCGGCGCGGCCGCCGCTCGCGCTTGCGCTCGCGGAAGATGAGCCGCATGGGCACCTCCAGCCCGAAGGCCTCCCGGAAGCGGTGCTCCACGTAGCGCCGGTAGCCGTCGGAGATCGACTCCGGCCGGCCGCAGTTGATGACGAAGGTGGGCGGGGCGTAGGCCACCTGGGCGGCGTAGAAGAGCTTCACCGGCCGCCCCCGCGCCAGCGGCGCCGGGTGGGACTCCTGGATGTTCTCCAGCAGCTCGTTGAGCTGCGGGGTCGGGAAGCGGGCGCGGAACTGCTCCACCAGCCGGATCACCTTGTCGAGCACCTTGGCCACGCCGCGGCGCTCCTTGGCCGAGACGAAGACCAGCGGGGCGAACTCCACGAAGGGGAGCCGCTTGGCCAGCTCCTTGCGGTACCAGTCCTGGGTGGCCCCCTCGCGCTCGGCCACGTCCCACTTGTTGACCACCACCACCAGGGCCTTGGTCTTCTCCACCACCAGCGCCAGCAGCTTGGCGTCCTGGTCCACGCCGGCCTCGGTGGCGTCCAGGATCACCGCCACCGCCTCGGCGTCGTCGATGGCGCGCATGGCGCGCACCACCGAGTAGGCCTCCACCGTCTGGGCGATGGTCTTCTTGCGCCGGATGCCGGCGGTGTCCGTCACCACGAAGCGCTGGCCCTTGTGCACCACCAGGCTGTCGATGGCGTCGCGGGTGGTGCCGGCCACGTCGGAGACCACGAAGCGCTCCTCGCCGAGGAGCGCGTTGACGAAGGTGGACTTGCCGACGTTGGGGCGCCCCACGATGGCCAGGCGCACGTCGCCGGTGGGCCGGTCGCCCTCGGTCACCTCGGTCGGCTCGTCCTCCTCCTCCGGCTCGGGCTCGGCGGGGGGCAGCGCCAGGGCGGCCACGATGCCGTCGCACAGGTCGCCCACGCCGCGGCCGTGCTCGGCCGAGACCGCGAAGACCTCGCCGAAGCCCAGCTCGTAGAACTCGGCCAGGGCCACCTCGCCCTCGGCCTTGGCCGTGTCCACCTTGTTGACCGCCACGAAGAGCGGCTTCCGCGCGCGGCGCAGCAGGTCGGACACCGAGCGGTCCAGGTTGGTGAGGCCGGCGTGGCCGTCCACCACCAGCACCACCGCCGCCGCCTCCTCCACCGCCAGCTGGGCCTGGCGCTTCACCTGGGCCATCAGCTGGTCGCGGGACTCCGGCTCGAAGCCGCCGGTGTCCACCACCGAGAGGTGGCGGCCGTCCCACTCGGCGTCGGCGTAGTTCCGGTCGCGGGTGACGCCGGGGAGGTTCTCCACGATGGCGGCGCGGCGGCCCACCAGGCGGTTGAAGAGGGTCGACTTGCCGACGTTTGGCCGGCCCACCAGGGCCACCACGGGGCGAGGGCTCACGGGATGATCCTCCGGACGGCGGCGTCGCGCTCGGTCCAGCGGTCGTCCACGCGGACGGTGAGCGCCAGGAACACCTTGCACCCCAGCAGCCGCTCCAGCTGGACGCGGGCCTGGGTGCCGATCTCCTTGAGCATGGCGCCCTTCTTGCCGATGACGATGGCCTTCTGCGAGTCGCGCTCCACCCGCACGATGGCGGAGATGCGGACCAGCCCGCCGTCCTCGCGCCGGTCGGACTCGTCGAACTCCTCCACCTCGACGGCCACCGAGTAGGGGATCTCCTGCTTGGTGCGGAGCATCACCTGCTCGCGGACGTACTCCGCCGCCAGCTGCCGCTCGGCCTGGTCGGTCATGACGTCGGCCGGGAAGAGCGGCGCCTCGGCCTCGGGGACCACCCGGGCCAGCACGGCCACCAGCCGGTCCACGTTCTCGCCGGTCTGCGCCGAGAAGGGCACCACCTCGGCCCAGGCGTGCAGGTCCTGGTAGGCCGCGATCACCGGCAGGATGGCCTCCTTCGGCGCCCGGTCGATCTTGTTGATGCCGAGGATGGCCGGCTTCCTCGAGCGGGCCACCTCCTCGATGACGGCGCGGGTCCCCTCTCCGATCTCGACGCGCCCGCCCGGGCCGGTGCCGGCCTCGATGAGCAGGAGCACCGCGTCCACCTCCTGGAGGGTGGCCAGGGCCACCTCCACCATGCGCCGGTTGAGCACCCCCTTGGCGGCGTGGACGCCGGGGGTGTCGAAGAAGGCCAGCTGGTGGCCCTCCCCGTTGACCACCCCGAGGATGCGGGTGCGGGTGGTCTGGGGGCGCGGCGAGACGATGGCGATGTGCTCGCCGAGCAGCCGGTTGAGCAGCGTCGACTTGCCGACGTTGGGGCGGCCGACGAGGGCCACGAACCCGGCGTGATACGGGGTCTTCTTCTTCCTGGGCACGGTGCTTCCTAGCATGGCTGGGCCCGGTCTGGCGCGTTGGCGCCAGCCGGGCCCTGGGACGGCGGAGCGGCGGGGTGGCTTCTAGTACCCCTCGACCGTGATCTTCTTCACCTGCACCGGGGTGATGGGCCGGTCGCCGGCCGCCCGGTTGGTGGGGGTGGTCTCGATGGCCTTCACCACCTCGGCCCCCTTCACGATCTTCCCGAAGACCGGGTGCTTCGACGGGCCCGGGGTGAACCAGTCCAGGTAGTCGTTGTGGGTGGCGTTGATGAAGAACTGCGAGCCGCCGCTGTTGGGCCGGCCGGTGTTGGCCATGGAGAGCGTCAGCGGCTCGTTGGAGAGCCTGTGGGCCGCCGGGTGCTCGTCCGGGATGGTGCCGTGCGGCGGGCCGCCGGTGCCGGCGCGGGGGCTGGCCGGGTCCTTGGAGTGCGGGCAGCCGAACTGGATCATGAAGCCCTTGATGACCCGGTGGAAGTGCAGCCCGTCGTAGAAGCCGGACTTGGCGAGGTCCAGGAAGTTCTTCGCCGTGCCGGGCATCTTGTCCAGGTAGATCTCGGCGGTGAAGCTGCCGAGGGTGGTGTCGAAGGTCGCGGTCGGGTTGGCCATGTGGTGATCCTCGGTCGGGCGCGGGCTATTTGCAGGTCGGCTCGGTGGCGCCGATGGCGACGTGGTTCAGCTTGGTGGCGCCGTTGCCACCGCGGGCGATCTTGCCGACCAGCTCGAAGCCGCAGACCACCTCGCCGAAGATGGTGTGGCGGCCGTTGAGGTGCCGGGTGGCCACCTCGGTGATGAAGAACTGCGAGCCGTTGGTGTTGGGGCCGGCGTTGGCCATGGCCAGCAGGCCGGGCTTGAAGTTGTCGTCCGGGTGGGTCTCGTCCTCGAAGCGGTAGCCCGGGTCGCCGGTGCCGGTGCCGAGGGGATCGCCGCCCTGGATCATGAAGTTGGGGATGACGCGGTGGAAGACGGTGTTGTCGTAGAGCGGCGTCTTGGACTTCTGGCCGGTCCGCGGGTGGGTCCACTCCTTGGTGCCGGTGGCGAGGCCGACGAAGTTGGCCACGGTCTTGGGGGCGCGCTCCGGGAGGAGCTTCACGCCGATCTTGCCGGCGGAGGTCTCGAAGGTGGCGTACTGGGCGGCCGGCTTCCCCTCGGCCTTGGGGGCCTCGGCGAGGGCAGGCACGGCGAGCGACAGGAGGGCGACGGCGAAGGTGATTTTCATGCGCGGGATGCTAGCGGCGGGCCGCGGGGCGGGCAAGCGAATGGCTCGACCGGGGGCTCAGCGGCGGGGGCGCTTGGGCGGGGTGGGCTTGGCCTTCTTGGCGGCCGGCTTGGGGCGGGCCGGCTTCGCGGGGGACTTGGGCTTCTTGGGGGCGGGCCTGGGCTTGCGGGGGGGCGGCTCGGGCTGGGGCTCGGGTTCGGACGCGGGTTCGGGCTCGGGCTGGGGCTCGGGCTGGGGCTCGGGCTGGGGCTCGGGCAAGCCATCCCCCTCTCCCCCGGAGGGGGACAGGGCCGGGGTGAAGGGGCCGGGCGCGAGGGGGTTCTGCATGGGGATCGGCTCAGCTCCCTGGGCTGCCCCCGCCACCTCCTCCGCGCACCGCCGCGTCAGCACCTCCAGCGCCGGCCTGGCCGCCGCCTGCTCGGCGTCCTTCTTCGACCGCCCCGAGCCGTGCCCCAGCACCTCGCCCTTCAGGTCCAGCTCCACCACGAAGAGCTTGGCGTGGTCCGGCCCCGACTCGCCCACCACCCGGTAGCGCGGCGTGGCCTTGAAGCGGCTCTGGGCCAGCTCCTGGAGCTGGGTCTTGTAGTCGCGGTCGAGGGTGCCGGCGGCGGCGCGGGCGAAGGCCTCGCCGAGGAAGCGGTCCACCAGGCGGAGGACGCCGGGGAGGCCGCCGTCCAGGTAAACTGCGGCCACCACCGCCTCCATGGCGTCGGCCAGCAGCGAGGCCTTCTTGCGGCCGCCCGTCAGCTCCTCGCCGCGGCCCAGGCGCAGCAGCGCGCCGAGGTCGATGTCGCGGGCCATGGCCGCCAGCCCCTGCTCGTCCACCACCGCGGCGCGCATCTTGGAGAGGTCGCCCTCCCGCGCGCCGGGGAAGCGCTCCATGAGCCGGTGCGAGACGGCGAGGTCGATGACCGCGTCGCCCAGGAACTCCAGCCGCTCGTTGTCGAGGAGGGCCTCGCCGCGGTGCTCGTTGACGTAGGACTTGTGCGTCAGCGCCGCCATGGCGGTGACCCGGTTGCCGAGGGGGAAGCCCAGGCGCGCCTCCAGCGCGGCCACGGCGTCCTCCCCGGGGCCGGGCCAGGCGGGCTCGGCGGCGGCGGGCGGCGGCGCGGGGATGGAGGGATCGGCGGGGTCGGTCATGGGCGGCGGCGGTGCGCTCAGGCGTGGAGCCGGGAGGCCAGCTCCTCCGCCAGGCGGTAGGGGTCGGCCTCGCGCGCGGCGATGCGGCGCGCCACCTCGTCGAGGTGGCCCATCTCCGCCTCCAGGCGGGTGAGGGCGCTGGCCATGAGCCGCTCGCGCAGGATGGCCACGAAGCCGGCGCGGGCCCGGGCCGCCTCGCGGAGGGCCCGGCCCCCGCTGCCCTCCAGGTGGGCGCGGTGGCGATCGACCCCGGCCATCAGGTCGTCGATCCCCTCCCCGCTCACGCCCACGGTCCGGACGATGGGCGGCTCCCAGCCCTCCGCGGTGGCCTCCAGCGCCGGCAGCGAGCCGACCGGCCGGTGCTGGGCGTCGTGGTCGCCGGGGTGGCGCTGCACGATGCGCCGCAGCTCCAGCATGCCCTGCAGGTCGCGCACGGTCCGCTCGGCCCCCTCGCGGTCGGCCTTGTTCACGCAGAAGACGTCGGCGATCTCCAGCACGCCGGCCTTGATGGCCTGCACGTCGTCGCCCATGCCCGGGATGGCCACCACGATGGTGGTGTGGGCCAGCTCGGCGATCTCGATCTCGTCCTGGCCGACGCCCACCGTCTCCACCAGGATGACGTCCTTCCCCATGGCGTCCATCACCGCCACCAGGTCCGCGGTGGAGCGGGAGAGGCCGCCCAGGTGGCCGCGGGTGCCGAGGGAGCGGATGAAGACGCCCGGATCGGTGGCGTGGTCCTGCATGCGGATGCGGTCGCCCAGGATGGCGCCGCCGGTGAAGGGGCTGGTGGGAGCGACCGCGATGACGCCCACGCTGCGCCCGGCCTTGCGGTGGTGGGCGATGAGCCGGTCGGTGAGGGTGGACTTGCCGGCGCCGGGCGAGCCGGTGATGCCGACGACGTAGGCCCGGCCGGTGTGCGGCCAGAGCTCGCGCAGCGCCCGCTCGCCGGAGGGGAGCCGGTCGTCGAGGTCCCGCATCACCCGCGCCGCCGCCCGCACGTCGCCCTGCAGCACCCGCTCGATCAGTGGAGTGGTCATCAGTAGGCCGCCGCCTCGGGGACGAAGTTGGCCACCAGGATCGCCGCCGCCATCTTGCGGGGCGCGCCGATGGGCTGCCGCTGCCGATCCAGCTGCCGGTAGAGCACCGCGCCCTCCTGCACCTGGTCGATCTGCACGAGGAGGCGCCAGCCCCCCTTCTCCTGCGAGAAGACCGCCTCGAAGTCGGGGCGCTTGAGGACCCGCGCGGCGCCGTAGGGGCGGCCGTCGATGTCGGTGCCGACGTAGCGCACCTCGTCGCGGCCGGCGTCCTCCACCACCACGTTCATGACCCAGACCTCGCCGGCCACCGGCTGGAGGTGCTGCGGCACCGGGCCGGCCTCGGCCGGCGTCTCGCCGAGCTCGGTGAAGCCGCCCGGCGCGCCGCCGCCCCCCTCCTCCGGCTCGCTGGCACCGAGGGCCAGCGCCACCACCTTGCGCGTGCCGGGGAAGCCGTTGAGGTCGAACTTGTCGCTCCAGACGTCGCCGCCCGGGCCGATGAGGCGCCCCTTGAAGCGGGTGCCCATCTCCCGGGTGGCGACGAAGCGGTAGCGCGTGCCGCCGTGCTGGAACTCCTGCACCAGCTCCACCATGGCGTTGGGCGGGAGCATGGCGTCGGCGCCGAAGACCTGGGAGAGCGCCTGGAGCGTCAGGGCGTTGCGGGGCGGCGGCGTGACCTCCAGGGCGCTGCCGGCGGCGGGGCTGGCCGGCCGGGCCGCGGTGGCGGGCTGGGGGACCGGGGCCGGCGCCATGCGCGGGACCGCCTCCACCAGCTCCAGCTCGAGGTCGGTGGACGAGGCGTAGCGCGAGAGCTCGATGGCCGGGAAGCCGGGCCCGACCTCCCACGGCTTGCCGCCCACCGGGGCCACGCGGGAGACCCGCACGCCCTCCGGGCCGCCCAGCAGCTCGAAGGCATGGGAGGGCGTCTTGACCACGGCCCGGGCCACCAGCCGCTCGGGGTCCACGCCCGCCTCCAGGCGCAGCGCCCGGAAGCGGGTGGCCGCCTCCTGCGCCGCCACCTGCCGGGCCGCCAGGGCGCCGGCCAGGGCCCCCTCCAGCGTGGCCAGCCGCTCGTGGTCGAAGAACGGGAAGGGCCCCAGCGCCGCCAGCGGGGCGTCGAGGAAGCGGAGCCGGTCATGCCCCTGGACCGTGAAGCGGGCCCGGGTCACCGGCTGGCCGGTGGCCGGGTGGAGCACCCGCCCCGCCAGCCCCAGCTCCCCCTCCAGCGTCTCCCGGTCGGCCGCCAGCCGCACCGGCACGCCCAGGGTGGAGAGCTTGCGGGAGGCGATCTGGTTGAGCCGCTCCCGGGGGATCTTCCCGATGATGGTGTGTTCGCCTTCGCCCATGTCCCTGAGGTGTGCCGCGGCCCCGCGGCGGGCCGGGAGAGTACCTCAAAACCGGGACGGAGGTGCCGGGCTCGACCGGGGAATCGAACCAGGCCCGGGCGTGCTGAGCGCGACGCGGATCCGGGCGCCTTCGGTGACGGTTCCAGGGGGTCGCCGCTACCTGGCGTGGTGGCCGGTGCGCTGCGCGGCGCCGGTGGGGCGCGCCGGCGTGGCGGGGCGCCAGCCCGGCGACCACCCCAGCTTCCGGACGGCCTTGTTGACGTCGATCGGGCCGTTGGGCTCGGCCACGTTGTAGACGCCGGCCGGCCCCTGGACCGCCGCCAGCGCCGCGGCGCGGGCCGCCGCGTCGACGTGGACCGAGCCCGGGCCGGAGGGAACGTCCGCACCGGTGCCGGGGCCGTAGAAGAAGCCGTAGCGGAGGACGAGGCCGATGAGCGGGGCCTCCAGGACCTGCCGCTCCAGGCTGGCCACGCCGCGCACGGTCTCGCCGTAGCGCGGATCCGTCTCCGGGAGGAGCGTGTCCCCCTCGCGGTGGGGCGTGAGCCCCTCGGCGTAGAGGAAGGCGATGCTCTGGGCCACCAGCCGGCGGGCCCCCGCCGCGACGGCGGCGGCCACCAGGTTGCGGGTGCCCTCGTCGCGAAGCCGCGCATTGCGCGCCAGGGCCGCCGGCAGGTCGTCGGTGGCGAGGGCGTATGGCAGGTCGGTGAGCTGGTGGATGACCACCTCGGGCCGGCAGGCGACCACCGCCGTCCGCAGGGCAGCCGCGTCGTAGACGTCGACGACGACCGGCTCCACGCCCAGGTCGCTCAGCAGCAGCGCCCGAGCGGCCGAGCGGGTGGTGCCGACCACGCGCCACCCGTCGGCCACCAGGATCGGCGCGAGGCGGCGGCCGATGGCGCCCGCGGCGCCGGCGAGGAAGATGGTCTGGTGCATGGCCGCGCTCCCCGGGCCGCGGCGCGCGGCCCCGGCCAGCCCATGCGCGCGGTGAAGCGGGCGCGCCTCGCACGGGTGGGTGTCGGGTGTTTACAGGAGGCGCGCTGGCCGACTCGGCGCTGCGGCGCTGGTCCCGTGTCCGTCGGCGAGCGAGGCTCGCCGTGGAGGGACGATGAACCCGAGTGGCGCCTACCTGAGAAGCCGCATCCTGGTCACGCCGCTCCGGCTCGCGTCGTGGCGGCAGGTGGTGAAGGGCGTGGCCTGCCCCGCCTGTGGCGCTGCCGAGGGTCGCGCGTGCCAGCTCGGTCAGGAGGCGGACTGCGCGCAGTGCGGCCGGATCGCGTCGTGCGCCACCGGGGCCCGGGTCCACCGGGCCCGGCTCGACGCCTGGCTGCGCCCTCAGGCGCCGCGGTAACGCAGCAGCAGGTGCCCGGAGGCGAGCCGCCGGGTGGCCGCGAGCTTGAGCTTCCGAGGGGGCTCCAGCCCGGCGAACAGGTACGGGCCGTGGCCAGCCACCACCGGGTGGACCAGCAGGCGGATCTCGTCCACCAGGCCCAGGCGCACCAGCGTCGTCGCCAGCGCCGGGCTTCCCACCAGCACCCCCCGCGGCGTGGCCTTCTTGAGCGCCCGGATGGCCTTGGCCAGGTCGCCCTCCACCAGGTGGGTGTTGGCCCAGGGGAACTCGCGGCGCGTCGTCGAGACCACGTACTTGGGCTTCGCTTCGAGCTTCTTCGCCCAGTCCCGGAGCGCCACGGGCGCCTTCTTGTCCCGCGCCACCGCCGGCCAGGCGGCCTCCATCAGTTCGTAGGTGGTGCGCCCGAAGAGCATCGCCCCGGCGGCGTCCATCTGGCGCGTCCAGAAGCGGTGCAGCGCGTCGTCGACGACGCCGGCGCGGTGGTCGATGCAGCCGTCGAGGGTGACGTTGAGGGCGAAGGTCAGGGAGCCCATGGGGTGGAGTGTGTTCGTGGCGGGGGCCGGGTTCAAGCCGACATGAGGCGTGGCCCGCCCCCGGACCGCGCGGGCGTTCGCTCCCCGAGACCTCTTGGGGCGCTCGCGGATTTCACTGGACGTGGTTGTGAGCCAGATCGCGAACCGCTGGCAGGAGGCCTCGGGAAGGCGCTCCTGGAGCGCCTCCGCGCGCGCCATGGAGGCCGGGAGCGACTCCGGAGGGGTCGAGACCCCAGCGCCGTGAACGCCTCCCCGCCGCCGTCCTGGTGCGTTCAAGGAGGGCTCGAGATCGCGTGAGACCATGCAGGCATGAATGCGCTCACGCTCCTCACCGAGACCGCTGCCGCTCCCCGCCTCTCCTTCGCCGCCGAGCCCGGAGCCGCCTGGCTGGCGCGCGGCCTCACCGACCTCGTGCCCCCGGCCACCCTGGTCGAGGCGCGGAGCCGGCGCGACGAGCTGGCCACCCTCCTCACCCGGGAGCGTGAGGCCGCCGCCGACTTCCTCCTGGCCCTGGCCGACTTCGACCGCCGGCGCGGCTGGGAGCGGCTCGGCCACGCCTCGCTCTTCTCCTTCCTGACGCGGGAGCTCGCCCTGTCGAACGGCGCCGCCCAGCTCCGGCTCTCGGCGGCCCGCCTCCTGCCGCGCCATCCCGCCGTCGAGACCGAGCTCCGCGCCGGCCGCCTGTGCATCTCCGCGGTGGGCCAGCTGGCCCGGGTGCTGACGCCAACGAACGAGGCCGAGGTGCTCCCCCGGTTCCTGGGACTGTCGGTCCGCGAGGCGCAGGAGGTGGCGGCGACGATCCTCCCCTGCCCTGCGCCACCGCGGCGGGAGGTGGTGACGGCCGTGCCGCTGACGCTGGCCCCGGCCGCCGCTCGGCCGCCCGAGGAGGCGCAGTCACCGGTGGAGGTCCGCGGTACGACCGATCCACTTCATACGTGTGAAGTGCCCGCCCTGGCCCCCGCCCCGACGCCGCCTCCTCGGGTCGAGCCGCTCACGAAAGACCTCCGGCGCCTCCACCTCACCGTGTCCAGCCGGCTCCTGGAGAAGGTCGCGCGGGCCAAGGACGGTCTCTCCCATGCCATGCCAAGCGCGACCACCGAGCAGGTGCTCGAGGCGGCGCTCGACCTGTTGCTGGAGAAGCAGGCCCGCCGGAATGCGCTCGTGAAGAACCCGCGCAAGCCCTTGCCGTCAGCCCGGGCGACCGCATCTTCCCCGACCCCGACCCCGACCCCGACCCCGACCCCGACCCCGACCCCGACCGGCCGCATCCCCATCCCCGCCGCCATCGAGCGTGAGGTCCGCCTCCGCGACCAGGACCGCTGCCAGTACCCCCTCGACGCCGGTGGTGTCTGCGGCTCAACCTGGCAGGTGGAGCTGGACCACGTCGTGCCGGCGGCGCTCGGCGGTCCGACGACGGTGGTGAACCTCCGGTGTTGCTGCCGGACACACAATCGATGGGCCTCGAGCCGCGCTCTGGGAGCGCTCGCGGATCTCCGGCGACGGTGAGGCCTTCGCCGGCCGGAGCCCCTGGGGCCGACGTCCTCCGTCCGTGGCGGTGGTACGCTCCCAACCATGGCGCAAACGGACTTCGTCGCCTTGGATGTCGAGACTGCGAACGCCGATCGGGCCTCGATCTGCCAGATCGGGCTCGCGGCCTTTCGTGGCGCGCAGCTTCACCAAGAATGGAAGTCTCTGGTGAATCCGAAGGACGCCTTTGACCCGTTCAATATCTCGATTCACGGAATCGACGAGAGTTCCGTCGAAGGTTCACCCACCTTCGCGGAACTCGCAGATGACCTGCGCATCCGCCTGTCAGGCAAGGTCGTCGTGAGTCACACGGGCTTCGATCGGGTCGCGGTTCTCCGAGCCTACGAGAAGTGCCAGTTGGTGCCGCCGGATTGCGTTTGGCTTGACTCGGCTTCGATCGCTCGCCGCACGTGGCCCGATGTCGCCGAGCGCGGATACGGACTCACGGACCTCTGTGCTCGGCTCGGCCACGTGTACGCCGCACACGACGCGCTGGAAGATGCCAAGGCTGCGGCGGTTGTCCTCCTGGCGGCGCTGGAGGAGTCGAAGCTTGACCTGGTCGGCTGGCGAGAGCGCCTCTCAGCGCGAAGCCGCTCCTCCACTGGCCGGATCGCCGTGGATGGCAATCCGGATGGCCCACTTCGTGGCGAGGTGCTCGTCTTTACTGGCGAGTTGTCCTTGCCGCGACGTGAGGCGGCCCTCATGGCTGCCCGGGCTGGCTGTGCGGTGGAGGCAGGGGTCACCAAGAGCACGACGATTCTGGTGGTCGGGAACCAGGATGCCCGCCTCGGATCCTGGGACAAGAAGAGCACGAAGCATCGCAAGGCCGAGACCCTCATCTCAAAGGGCCAGCGGATTCACATCCTGAGCGAACTCGACTTTCAGAGGCTCGTGAACCAGTTCACACCCGGGGAGACCGACCAGTGAGCGACCCCAAGCCAATCGCCGGCATCGGGCTCTTCGTCGGCTGGCAAGACCCGTCCAACGCGATCGAGGATACGCCGCCCCGTCCCTACCTCATCAAACTGGAGGCGGACATCGTCGATCGGGCCTGGTACGCGGCACACCAGGGCCTGGTTCCATGGAACGGACAGGATCTGTATGTCGACTACTACGTCGATCCGGCCACGAGGATGATGTTTGCCCAGCCATCGCTGCGAGGTGCGCAGGACAGGGCGAGGGCGTGGCATGCACAGGTGAGCGAGTCCTGGAACTTTGCGGAGGCTCGAGCCCATTCTCGGTGGCTCGCGCTCTACTCGAGGTATGTCGGAGAGAGGATGCCTCGAAAGAAGCTCGTTCCGAGGCTCAAGGAGTTCTGGCTGGAGTACGTCGACGGAATGCGCCCGGATGTGGCTCCGGTGCCTCTCGGCCTGCCGCGCAACCCTGAGGAGGTCTTCTCGGACGGTGCCTGGCTGGGCTGGGAGGACTGGAGTTGGGTCGCCCGAGGCTAAGCGCCTCGTCAACTCGCGAAGAGGGTCCCTTCCTCGAACTACCTCCCAAGCAACGACCGCGCGATCACCATCCGCTGCACCTCGCTCGTCCCCTCCCCGATCTCGCAGAGCTTCGCGTCACGGAACCCCCGCTCCACCGGGAAGTCCCTGGTGTACCCGTACCCGCCATGGATCTGGATGGCCTTGGTGGTCGCCCGCATGGCGGCCTCGGACGCGAAGAGCTTCGCCATGGCCGCCTCCCGCCCGAAGGGCTGGCCGGCGTCGCACAGCACGGCCGCCCGGTGGACCAGCAGGCGCGCCGCCGCGAGCTCGGTGGCCATGTCGGCCAGCATGAAGGCGATGGCCTGGTGCTCGGCGATGGGCTTTCCGAAGGTCTTCCGATCGAGGGCGTAGGCCCGCGAGGCCTCCAGCGCCCCGCGGTGGAGCCCCACCGCCAGCGCGCCGATGGTGATGCGCCCGCGGTCCAGGATCTTGAGTGTGTCGAGGAACCCCTCGTCCACCTCGCCGAGCCGGCGGTCGTCGTCCACCTCGACGCCATCGAAGTGCAGCTCGGCGGTGTCGCTGGAGCGCATGCCGAGCTTGCCGTGGATGGCCCGCTGGGTGAACCCGGGCATCCCCTTCTCCAGCACGAAGGCCGTGATGCCGTGCTGCTTCTTCGCCGGATCGGTCAGCGCCAGCACCACGAAGGTGTCGCCCACCGTCCCCTGGGTGATGAAGGTCTTCGAGCCGTTCAGCACCCAGCCGTCCCCGCGCCGCACGGCGGTGGTCCGCAGGGCCGCCGCGTCGGAGCCGCTGCCGGGCTCGGTGAGGCCCCAGGCGGCCAGCCTCTCGCCTCGCGCCAGCGGCGGCAGCCAGCGCTGCTTCTGGGCCTCGGTGCCGAAGCGCAGGAGGTGCCCCTGGCCGAGGCCGTTGTGGCTGGCCACGGTGAGGGCCAGCGAGCCGTCGTGGACGGCCACCTCCTCCACCACCGCGGCGGTGGCCAGCGCCCCCAGGCCGGCCCCGCCGTAGGCCTCGGGCACGGCGATGCCGAGGAGCCCCAGCTCGCCGATCCTCCGCACCACCTCGCGGGGGAAGGTCTCCGCCTCGTCCCAGGCGCGGGCGTGGGGCACCACCTCCTCGAGGCAGAGCTCGCGCACCGTGCGCTGGATCTCCCGCAGCTCCTCGGGCAGCTCGAAGTCCATGTCGCCTCCAGGTGGCGCTACACCGGGCTCACGGCGCGCTTCCGCTCCCGCGGCGGCTCGTGGCCGGCGGCGTAGATCCGGTAGCGCTTCACCAGCTCCTCCCGCAGCCGCCGCCCCGGCACCACCGCGTCCACCACCAGCTCGCCGGCCAGCTTCATGACGTCGATGTCCCGTCGGTACTCGTCGCGCAGCGCGGCCACGTAGCCGGCCCGCTCGGCCTCCGGCCGCTCCTGGATCTTGTTGAAGTAGACGGCGTTGACCGCCGCCTCGGGCCCCATCACCGCGATCATGGCCTGCGGCAGCGCCAGCGTGGCCGAGGGGGCGAAGCCCGGTCCGTCCATGGCGTAGAGGCCGGCGCCGTAGGCCTTGCGCACCACCACGCAGACGCGCGGCACGGTGGCCTCGGAGACGGCGCTGATCATCTTGGCGCCCGATCGGATGATGCCGGCCCGCTCCACCTTGGTGCCGATCATGAAGCCGGGCACGTCGGAGAGGTAGAGCAGCGGCACGTTGAAGGCGTCGCAGAGCCAGATGAAGCGGGCCGCCTTGTCGGCCGAGTCGACGAAGAGCACCCCGCCCTTCACCTTCGGCTGGTTGGCCACGATCCCGACCACCTGCCCGTCGAGGCGCGCCAGGCCGGTCAGGAGCTCGCCGGCCCAGAGCCGCTTCACCTCCAGGAACGAGCCCTCGTCCACGACGGCCTCGACCAGCTCCAGCATGTCGAAGGGCTTGTTCTGGTCGGCCGGGATGATCTCCTCGGGCGGCCGGGCGGCCGCCTTCGGGGGCACCGCCGGGGCGGCCGGCGGCAGGGCGCGGTGGCTCGACGGCAGGTAGGAGAACCAGCGGCGCGCCAGCGCCAGCGCCTCCTCCTCGGTCTTCACCAGGAAGTCGCCGCAGCCCGAGACCGAGCAGTGCATGCGCGCCCCGCCCAGCTCCTCCAGCGAGACCTTCTCGCCGATGACCATCTCCGCCATGCGCGGCGACCCCAGGTACATGGAGGCGTTCCCCTCCACCATGATCACCACGTCGCAGAAGGCCGGGATGTAGGCCCCGCCGGCCGCCGAGGGGCCGAAGAGGACGCAGGTCTGCGGCACGCGGCCGGAGAGGTGCACCTCGTTGTGGAAGATGCGGCCGGCCCCGCGCCGCCCCGGGAACATCTCCACCTGGTCGGTGATGCGCGCCCCGGCCGAGTCGACCAGGTAGAAGAGCGGCAGCCGCTGGGCCTCCGCCACCTCCTGGATGCGCAGGATCTTCTCCACCGTGCGGGCACCCCAGGAGCCGGCCTTCACGGTGGAGTCGTTGGCCATCACCGCCACCGGCCGCCCGTCGATGGTGCCGCAGCCGGTGACGACGCCGTCGGCCGGCAGCTCCGGGTCGAGGGCGTTGGCGAGGGCGGCGTCCTCCACGAAGGAGCCGGCGTCGAGGAGCAGCGCCAGCCGCTCCCGCGCGAACAGCTTCCCCTGCTCCCGGTTCTTCTGGTGGTACTTCTCGGCCCCGCCGCGGGCCACCCGCGCCAGCTCCGCCTCCAGCCGGTCGTCGAACCCCATGCCGTCGCCTCCCTTCCCTGGTGTCGTGCCCCGGTGTCCCGCTACTCGCCCGTGAAGCGCGGCGGCCGCCTCTCGGCGAAGGCCCGCAGCGCCTCCTGCCGATCCCTCGTCGGCAGGCACGGCTGGTAGAGCCGGTTCTCGAGATCGAGCGCGCCCTCCAGCGGCAGGTGCCAGCCGCCGCGGAGGGCCTGCTTGGCCTGGCGCAGCGAGATGGGGGAGTTGCGCGCCAGGCGCGCCGCGAGCGCCAGGGCCGCCTCGGCCAACCCCGCCGCCGGCACCGCCTGCGTCACCAGCCCCATGGCCACCGCCTCGGCCATGCCGACGCGCCGCCCGGTCAGCACCAGCTCCGTGGCCCGCCCCATCCCGACGATCCGCGGCAGCCGCGCGGTGCCGCCGCCGCCAGGGATGATGCCCAGGCCCACCTCGGGCAGCCCGACCTCGATCCCCTCGGCCGCCACCCGCAGGTCGCAGGCCAGCGCCAGCTCCAGGCCGCCGCCCAGCGCCGCGCCGTTGAGCGCCGCGACGACCGGCTGCGGCAGCGCCTCCAGCGCGCCGAGGGCCGCCCGCAGCGCCCGGTGGAAGCCGGCCACGTCGCCGTCGCCCATGCGGGCGCGCTCCTTCAAGTCCGCCCCGGCGCAGAAGGCCCTCTCGCCCTGGCCGGTGAGGATCACCACGCGCAGCGCCCGGTCGCGTGCCGCCCGCGCCGCGTGCTCCCCGAGCTCGCGCAGCATGGCCATGGTGAGCGAGTTGCGCCGCGCCTCGCCCAGGATGGTCCAGCGCTCCACGTCGGCCGGCGCCTCCCCCGCGCCGGCCCCGGCGGCCATCCGCTCGATCAGGAACTCGCTCATGCCACCCCTCCGCCGTGCGTCCCCGCCGGCCGCGCCAGCGCCGCCTGCAGCGCCTTCCCCGGCAGCTTCCGCCCCACCAGCCGCTGCGCCAGCGCCCCGGCCGCGACCAGCCTCCCGAAGTCCACGCCGGTCTCCAGCCCCTGCCCGGCCAGCAGGTAGACCAGGTCCTCGGTGGCCAGGTTGCCCGAGGCCCCCGGCGCGTACGGGCAGCCGCCCAGGCCGCCCACCGCCGCGTCGAAGGTGGTGATCCCCTCCTCCAGCCCGCAGAGCACGTTGGCGAGGGCCGTGCCGTGGGTGTCGTGGAGGTGGAGCGCCAGGCGCTCCGACGGGACCGCCGGCAGGAGCCGCCGCAGCACCGCCCGGACGCCGGCCGGCGTGGCCACGCCGATGGTGTCGCCCAGGGAGACCTGGGCGCAGCCGAGGTCGAGGAGCCGCCGCGCCACCTCGGCGGTGCGCGCGGGATCCACCGCCCCCTCGTCCGGGCACCCGAAGGCGGTGGAGACGTAGCCGCGCACCGCGAGGCCCCGGGCCCGCGCCGGGCCGATCACCTCGGCCACGCTGGCGAAGGACTCGTCCACCGAGCGCCCCAGGTTGCGCCGGTTGTGCGACTCGGAGACCGAGAGGAAGACCGCCGGCTCGACCCGGGGGGCGCCCGGCCCGGCCGCCGGGCCAGGCGGCGGTAGCGCCCCCAGGAGCCGCTCCAGCCCCCGGGCGTTGGGCACCAGCACCACCCAGCCCGGCCCGCCCGGCGCCCGCGGCAGCCCGGCCACCACCGCCTCGGCGTCGGCCAGCTGCGGAATCCACCTGGGGGAGACGAAGGAGCCGGCCTCGATGCGCGGCAGCCCGGCCTCGGCCAGCGCCCGGAGGAGCGCCAGCTTGTCCTCGGTCGGGACGCGGGCCGCCTCGTTCTGGAGGCCGTCGCGCGGCCCGACCTCGTAGACGGTCACCCGCGGTGCCATGCACCCCGGATCCTAATCGGGGCGCGGGCCGGGCATGGCCCTCCCAGAGGGGGTGGAGCGCCGCTACCTCACGATCTCGGCCGGCCCGGAGGGCTTCGGCCCCGCCTCCCGGCGCTGCAGTTCCTCCAGGTGCGTGTGGATGCGCATGGAGCAGAACTTGGGGCCGCACATGGAGCAGAACTCGGCGGTCTTGAAGTGCTCGGCCGCCAGGGTCTCGTCGTGCATCGCGCGGGCCCGCTCCGGGTCGAGGGAGAGGTCGAACTGCCGGTTCCAGTCGAAGGCGTAGCGGGCGCGGCTGAGGGCGTCGTCGCGGTCGCGGGCGCCCGGGCGGTGGCGGGCCACGTCGGCGGCGTGGGCGGCGATCTTGTAGGCGATGATGCCCTGGCGCACGTCCTCCAGGTCCGGGAGGCCCAGGTGCTCCTTGGGCGTCACGTAGCAGAGCATGGCGGCGCCGTGCTGGGCCGCCACGGCGGCGCCGATGGCGCTGGTGATGTGGTCGTAGCCGGGGGCGATGTCGGTCACCAGGGGCCCGAGGACGTAGAAGGGGGCCTCGTGGCAGAGCTCCCGCTCCTTCTCCATGTTCATGGGGATCTGGTCGAGGGGGACGTGGCCCGGCCCCTCCACCATCACCTGCACGTCGTGGGCCCAGGCCCGCCGGGTCAACTCCCCCAGCACCGTGAGCTCGCCGAACTGGGCCTGATCGGAGGCGTCGGCCAGGCAGCCGGGCCGGAGGCCGTCGCCCAGGGAGAAGGTGACGTCGTACCGCTTGAAGATCTCGCAGATCTCGTCGAAGTGCGTGTAGAGCGGGTTCTCCCGCTTGTTGGCCAGCATCCACTGCGCCATCAGGGCGCCGCCGCGGGAGACGATGCCGGTGACCCGCTTGGCCGCCAGCGGGATGAGGTCCCGCAGCAGGCCGGCGTGGATGGTCATGTAGTCGACGCCCTGCTGGGCCTGCTTCTCGATGATGTCGAGGAGGAGGCGGGGCGTCAGGTCCTCCACCTCCTTCACGTGCACCAGGCACTCGTAGATGGGCACGGTGCCCACCGGGATGGGGCTGGCGCGGATGATGGCCTCCCGGATCTGCGGGATGGAGCCGCCGGTGGAGAGGTCCATCACCGTGTCGGCGCCGTGCTTCAGGCAGAGGGCCAGCTTCTCCAGCTCGTGCCGGGCGTCGGAGGTGACCGCCGAGTTGCCGATGTTCGCGTTGATCTTGCAGGTGGCGGCCACGCCGATGCCGAGGGGATCGAGCTCCGGGTGGCGCACGTTGGCCGGGATCACCATCCGGCCCCGGGCCACCTCGTCGCGGACGAGCTCCACCGGGAGCTTCTCGCGCGCCGCCACCCGCGCCATCTCGCCGGTGACCACGCCGCGCCGCGCGTGGTGCATCTGGCTCTGGTTGGCCGCCCCGACCCGCTCCGCGATCCACGCTGCCCGCATGCGCACCTCCGCCCACCCCTGGGAGGCGCGAAAGGTAAGGGCGCACGCCGACCGGAGTCAACGTGCGCCCAGTTGAATCGTCGACCCGGCGGCGTGCCGGGGCGGTGCCTACCGGAGCGCCGCGAAGGCGTCGCGGCCGGCGTAGCGGGCCGCGCTGCCCAGCTCGCCCTCGATGCGGAGGAGCTGGTTGTACTTGGCGATGCGGTCGGTGCGGCTGGCCGAGCCGGTCTTGATCTGGCCGCAGTCGCAGGCCACCGCGAGGTCCGCGATGGTGGTGTCCTCGGTCTCGCCGGAGCGGTGGCTCATGACGCTGGTGTAGCCGGCGCGGTGGGCCATGCGGACGGCCTCCAGCGTCTCGGTGAGGGAGCCGATCTGGTTGACCTTCACCAGGATGGAGTTGCCCACGCCGTCCTGGATGCCCTTCGAGAGCCGCTCCACGTTGGTGACGAAGAGGTCGTCGCCCACCAGCTGGATCTTGCCGCCCAGCTCCTCGGTCACCAGCTTCCAGCCCTTCCAGTCGTCCTCGGCGAAGCCGTCCTCGATGGAGACGATGGGGTACTTCTTCACCAGCGAGGCGTACCAGTCGACCAGCCCCTTGGCGGTGAAGGTCTTGCCCTCGCCCTTGAGGACGTAGTTGCCGGTCTTCTTGTCGAAGAACTCGGAGGAGGCGCAGTCGAGGGCCAGGCAGACGTCCTTGCCCGCCTTGAGGCCGGTGGCCTTGATGGCCTCCATGATGACCGCCAGGGCCTCCTCGTTGGAGGCCAGGCTGGGGGCGTAGCCGCCCTCGTCGCCCACGCCGGTGGAGGCGCCCTTGGCCTTCAGCACCTTCTTGAGGGCGTGGAAGATCTCGGCGCCGTAGCGGAGCGCCTCGGCGAAGGAGGGGGCGCCGAGCGGCACCACCATGAACTCCTGGATGTCGACGTTGGAGTCGGCGTGGGCGCCGCCGTTGAGGATGTTCATGAGCGGCACCGGCAGGGTGCGCGCGTTGACGCCGCCGACGTACTTGTAGAGCGGCTGGCCGTGGGCCGCCGCCGCCGCCTTGGCCGCCGCCATGGAGACGCCCAGGATGGCGTTGGCGCCGAGCTTCGACTTGGTCTTGGTGGCGTCCAGCTCGATCATGCGGGCGTCGAGGCCGCACTGGTCGCTGGCGTCCATGCCGATGATGGCCGGCGCGATGGCGTCGATGACGTTGCCGACGGCCTTCTTCACGCCCTTGCCCAGGTAGCGCTTCTTGTCGCCGTCGCGGAGCTCGAGGGCCTCGTGCTCGCCGGTGGAGGCGCCCGACGGCACCGCCGCCCGGCCCACGTCGCCGGTGGCCACGGCCACCTCGACCTCCACGGTCGGGTTGCCGCGGGAGTCGAGGATCTCCCGGGCCGTCACGTTGATGATCTCGGTCATCGCGCTCTCCTGAAGTGGCTGCGGGCGCACGGGCGCCCCGCCTGGTGTGGGGAAACGAACGAAGCGGCGGGATCAGACGTTCCCGCCGCCCCCGCGTCAACCGGATTCAGCCCGCTCGGTCAGTTGTAGTCGATGATCACGACGCCGCGGTCGCCGCCGCCCTCGTCGTCGTCGTCGCCGCCGGGGCGGCGCTCGGGGGGCGGGGCTGGCGGCGGGACCGGGATCTGGACGACGGGGCGATCGTCGCGCTCGCGCTGCCGCTCGCGGCGCCTGATCTCCTCGATGACGTAGGCGTCCAGCATGGTCGGTCTCGCTCTGCCTCGCCTCACGGCCCCTGGGAGTGCAACGCCCGTTCCCCGGGACCCCTGCCCGCTTCGCCGCGCCTCCTCACCCGCCCCAGGAGACGCTCCAGCCCCGATTCTATTGCGGGGGACCGTCGTTTCGCCTGCTTGGGCCGATGCCCGATCTTGGTAACACCCGGGTGGGGGTGGGTCAAGACGCGCAGTCGAAGCGTTCGCTGACCGTTCCCAGGCCTCCCACCGAGGCAGACCCGCCACACCCGGAGTCGGGCACGGCCCGGGGGGTCATCCCCCTTCGGCGCGAGCCTTGAAGGCCTCCAGCGTCCTGGGGAGCTGCACCCGCGTCAGCTCGTCGGTCACCTTGTCGATGATCGACTGGGGGATGAGGGGCGGCTTGGAGATCTGGATGTCCACCGAGTAGACCGCCCGCGTGCGCGGGCCGTCGGCGGTCAGGTCCCAGGAGCCGCTCGAGACCTTCATCATGTCCCCGGAGACCAGCGACCAGGAGACCCGGGTCGGCCGCGCCTCGACGTGGCGCAGCACGTACTTGATGCGCTTGATGCCGAGGTCGAGCTCGTACTCGACGTCGCGGTCCTTCTTCCCCGGCAGGACCCGGCACCCCTTGATGCCCGGCACGAACTCCGGGTACCGGGCGTAGTCCACGATGACGTCGAAGAGCCGGTCCGCCGGCGCCTCGATGACGACCTCCTTGCTCACCACGGCCATGCGCGCACCCCCGAAGTCCCTTCCCTACTGCCCGGCCTCGCCCGCCGCCAGCGCCTCGAGCAGCTCCGGCGGCAGCCGGCGCGGCTTGCCGGCCCGGTCCACGCAGGCGTGGACGGTGTGGCCGGTGCAGAGCAGCGCGCCGTCGTCGCGGGTGATCCGGTAGTCGAACCGGGCGGAGGCGCGCCTCGCCTCCCCCAGCGAGATCCGAACGTCGATGAGGTCGTCGTAGCGGGCCGGGGCCTTGTAGCTGACCCCGGCCTCGGCCACCGGCAGGAGGAGGCCGAAGCGCTCCTCGAAGTCGCGGTAGCGCAGCCCCTTCGAGCGGATGAACTCGTTGCGGGCCGCCTCGAAGAAGCGGAGGTAGTTGGCGTAGTACACCACCCCCATCTGGTCCGTGTCGCCGTAGATGACCCGGAGCCGGTGGGTGACCACGCCGCCCTCCCGCTAGACCGACTCGATGCGGATGAGCCGCGTGGGCGCCAGGGTGGACGGGTGGCCGTCCAGCTCGGCGATGGCCGCCTGCACGTCCGCCTCCCGCGCCTCGTGGGTCACGAAGACCAGCGGCACCGGCGCCTTGGGGTCGGCCTGCTCGCGCTGCTGCACCGCCGCCACCGAGATGCCGCGGGCGGCCAGCGTGGTGGCGATGCGGGCCAGCACGCCCGGCTCGTCCTTCACGGCGAAGTGCAGGTAGTAGCTGGTCCGGATCTCGGCGTGGGGCCGCAGCGCCACCAGCGGCTGCTCCGGCGGCAGCGGCACGCGCCCCGGGCTGTTGGCCAGGATGTTGCGGGTCAGGTCGATGATGTCCGAGACCACCGCCGAGCCGGTGGGCATGGCGCCGGCCCCCTGCCCGTAGAGCATGGAGGGGCCGAGGGCCTCGGAGCGGAGCACCACGGCGTTCATGGCGCCGCGCACCCCGGCCATCATGGAGGCCTGGGGGATGAAGGCCGGGTGGACCCGGGCCTCCAGCTGGTCCGGGCCCCGCGGGTCGTCGGCCCTCGGGCCGCAGCGCCGCGCCACCGCCAGGAGCTTGAGGGCGTAGCCGAACTCGCGGGCCCAGCGGAAGTCGTCCGGGGTGAGGGCCATGATGCCCTCGGTGAGCACGTCCTCCGGGCGCAGCCGGGCCCCGAAGGCCAGCTGGGCCAGCACGCAGAGCTTCTGCGCCGCGTCGCCGCCGGAGACGTCCAGGGTGGGATCGGCCTCGGCGTAGCCGAGCCGCTGCGCCTCGGCCAGCACCGGCGCCAGCGCCTCGCCCTTCTCCGCCATGGCGGTGAGGATGAAGTTGGTGGTGCCGTTGACGATGCCGGTGAGGGCGTTGATGCGGTCGGAGGCCAGCGCCTCGCGGAGGGTGCGGATGATGGGCACGCCGCCGCAGACCGCCGCCTCGTAGTAGACGTCCACGCTCTTCTGGCGGGCCAGCTTGAAGATCTCGTCGCCGCGGGCCGCCAGCAGGGCCTTGTTGGCGGTGACCACGTGCTTGCCGCGCTCCAGGGCGCCCTTCACCAGCTCGAAGGCCTGGTCGACGCCGCCGATCAGCTCCACCACCACCTCGATGGCCGGGTCGTCGAGCAGGTCCTGCAGCTTGGTGGTGATGAGGCCGCTCTGCACGTCCACCGCCCGGGTCTTGCGGGCGTCGCGGATGGCGATCCTGCGCACCGCGATGCGCGCCCCCAGCCGCGCCTCGATGTCCTTGGCGTGCCGCCGCAGGATGGCCAGCACCCCGCCACCCACCGTGCCGAACCCGGCGATCCCGATCCCGACCTCGCGCATGCCTACCGTCCCTCCACCTTGTACGAGCGCAGCAGCGCCCGGAACTGCGGGGCCGCCTGGCCGCCCGCCACCGCGTACGTCTCGATGCGCACCGGCCCCACGCCGGGCGCGTAGCTGATCTCGTTCACCAGGTCGGTGCCCGGCGCGGCGCGGTTGAGGCCCCGCACCCGCACGCAGCCGGTGAAGGTCCCGGCCGGCGTCACCACCGTCTCGCCCACCGCGGCGATCTCGTAGCGCTCGGTGGAGCTCACCGAGACCACCGAGGCCCAGCTGGTGCCGGTCGCCAGCGGCGCGCAGAGCAGCTGGCGCAGCCGGTCCTGCAGGCACCTGCCGGAGACCTTGAGCTCGCCCCGCTGGCTGTCGCGGAAGAAGCCGTCGGCGGTCCGCTCCAGGATGCGCACGGTGCGCGGGGCGGCGCGCTGGCCGGCCGGGAGGGCCGGGCTCTGCTCCTCCCAGGTCCACTCGTTGCCGACCGCCAGCGGGAAGAAGTCGGCCACCTGGGGGCCACCGGGGCCGCCGGCGGCGGCGCGGGGCCCGGCGGACGGGCCGGCGCAGGCGCCGAGGAGCGCGGCGGCGGCCAGGAGGGGGAGCGCGATGGGACGCATGGTGGGGCGCATGGTAGCCGGTTCCGGGGCGGCGTGGGATCAGCGCGCCGCCGGCGGCCCGTCCTTCGGGGGCTCGGCGGCGCGGCCCAGCTCGGCCAGGGCGTCGGTGGCGGCCTGCCGGATGCGCGGATCGGGGCTGGCCTGCTCCAGGTTCTGCAGCCAGCCGGCGGCGTCCGGGCCGCCGATGTCGCCCACGATGGTGACCAGGCGCAGCGTGATGGAGGGGTCGCCGTCGCGGGTGAGGTCGATGAGGGCCGGCACCGCGCGCGGGTCCTTGAGGCGCGCCAGCGCCCCCACCGCCTTGTGGACCACCTGCGCCTCGCCGTCCTGGAGCCGCTTCACCAGGGCCGGCACGGCCGAGCGGTCCCGCCGCTCGCCCAGGGCCTCGACGGCCCGCTCGCGTACCCGGCGGTCGGCCGAGTCGAGGTCGGCCACCAGCGCGGCCACCGGCTTCGCGTCGGCCTGCAGCCCGAGCCGGAGCCCCCGCACGGCGTCGCCCAGGGCCTGCGCCAGCGCCGCGCGGAGGGCCCCCGCCGGGCCGTCGCTGCCGACCCGGACCGAGGCGCTGCCGCGCTCGCGCCGGGCCGGGTCCTCGCCCTTGGCGGCGGAGAGGTCCAGGTCCACGCCCACCGTGGCGGTGAGCCCCTGCCCGGCCACCGGGCCGAGCCGCAGCGTGGAGAGGTCGAGGCGCAGCCGGTAGGTGGCCCCGCCGGCCGGCTCGGCGGCGAAGCCGGCCTCCGTGAGCGCCGCCCGCGCCAGCCCCTCGATGGCCGCCCGATCGACGCCCACCTCGGCGGCCGCGGCCAGCGAGGTGCCGTCCACCCGGATGGTCTCGACGTGCGGCGGCGGCGCCTCGCGCCGGCAGCCGGCGGCGAGGAGCGCGAGCCCGAGCAGCGCCGCGGCCAGGCCGCGGCCGGGAGGCGGCAGGATCACGCGCCTCCCGCGCCCCCGCCCTGGTCGCCGGAGGGCGCCGGCGGCGGGGACCCGCCCTCGGGCGCGCCGCCGCCCGCGGCGCCACCGGGCTGGCCACCCGCCTGTGCTGCGCCCTCGCGGCCGCGCCCGCGGCCACCGCGGCGGCGGCGGCGGCGACGGCGGCGGCGGCCACCCTCGCCTGCCGGGCGGGGCTCGCCGGGCTGGCCCGGCGCGGCGGCGCCCTCGGCGTCACCCTCCTCGCCCTCCTCGCCGTCGTCCCCCTCCTCGTCCGGGCCGTCCTCGTCGCCGCTGGCGGCGTCGGCCGCGCCGGCCGGGGCGGCCTCGGGGGCGGCGTCGCCGCTTGCCTCCTCGGGCACCACGGCGGTGGCCGGCTCACCGGGATCCGCCGGCTCGGCCGGCTCCGCGGCCGGCGGCGGCGCGGCGGCGCCCTCCGGGCCCGCCCCCTCGGCGGCGGGCTGCTCCCGCGGCGGGCGGTCCTCGCGCTTCTCCCGGCGCTCGCGCCGGCCCTCGCGCCCTTCCCGGCCCTCGCGACCCTCGCGCCCTTCGCGCGGCGGCCGCTCCTCGCGCCCCTCCTCGTCGTCGCGCCCGTCGCGGGCCTGGCGCTCGCCGTCGCGCCGCTCGCGCTCCTCGCGGCGGGCCAGGCGGGCCGACTCCTCCTTGGCCGCCGCCTCGGCGGCCGCGGCGAAGGCGGCCTCGTCCACCTCCGGGACGTGCACCAGCGTGCAGCCCAGGGCGACCCCGGCGAAGGCCTCGGCCAGCGCCTCGCCGCAGAGCAGCAGCACCGGCAGCTGGCCCGAGGCGCCGGCCTCGCCGCGCGCCTCGCGCCCGGCGTCGCCGGCCGAGAGCACGGCGCCGATCTGGGCGCCGTAGTGACCCAGGTCGCGGCGGGTGTCGACCACGTCGCGGCGGCCGGCCTCGGCGCCGGTGCGGATGACGCGGAAGCAGTGGCGCACGTCGGCCAGCCCCATGCGCTTCCGGCCCGTGTAGATCACGTGCTCCCGGCCCCGCTTGGCCACCTTGAGCTCGTGGAAGCCGAGCTGCTCCAGGAGGCGGGCCACCAGGTGCTCCACGGTGGCGGCGTCGGCCTCGCGGAGCTTGCGGCGCAGCGCGGCCAGGCCGGCCCGGCGCAGCTCGGCGGGCGAGGCGGCGCGGGCCGCGGCGGCGGGCGCGGCTGGGCGCTCCCCCGGCTCGGGCGCGGCCACCACCGTCACGGTCTCGCCGTCCACCTGGAAGAGGGCCCGGCGGCCGGACGACTCGCGGCGGCGGTTGTCCTCGGTGAGCGCCGCGGCCAGCGCCGCGGTGTCCCGCACGAAGGCGTCGGGCATGAGGAGCCGCTCGGCCCCCTGCGCCGCGATCTCGGTGAGGGAGAGGGCGTGGCCGGCGCCGGCCAGGATCTCGTAGGCCACCTCGGCGGGCGGCGGGAAGCGGCGACCACGCTTCTCCCCCTCCTCCTCGCGGCGGCGCTGCTTCTCGCCGCGGCCGCCCCGGCCCACGTCGCGCATGGGCGCCGGGTGGCGCTCGCGCCCCCGGTACGGGAGCTCGTCCACCGGCGGCAGCTCGATGAGGTTTTCCAGGCCGGCCGGGTCCTCGTCGAGCCCCCACTCGACCAGGGCGAAGGTGCCGTGCTGGACCGAGAGCATGGTCCGCTCGCCCTTGGGCAGCCGGCAGTGGGCCGCCACCTGGTCGGCCATGATCTCCTCGGGGATCTTGCCGACGTGGTCGAGCAGGTTCTCCCGGATGGCGATCTCGGTGATCTTCTTGAAGTGGAGAGGCTTCCCCTCGCGCCGCAGCACCTCGATGGCGGCTTCGGTGAAAGTCATGGAAATCCTTGGAAGAAGAGCGTCGGGGGCCTGCGAATGTGCGGCCGTCCCGGAGGCGCACATTGTCGGCGCGCTTCCGGGCCATGTCAACGTTGAAAGGCTCGGATTCCCGAAACATTCTGGGGAGCATGGTCCGCCTCCGCCTCACCCCGCCAGGCCGCCTGGGCGCGCCGGGCGACGACCGCCCGGGCGCGGTCGCCGCCGCGGCACTCGACGAGCGGCCGGGGCGCCTCGGGCTGGAGGTGGACGGCGTGGACCTGACCGGCGGCCGGGCGGAGGGGCCGCTGCTCCCGGTCCTGGAGGCGCTCCTGCGCGCCGTGGCGCACCTGCTCTCCGGCGGGCACCGGGCCGCCCTTCCGTTCCGCGACGGCGAGGTGCTCCTGCTCCTCGACCGGCGGGGCGGCGAGGTGCTGGTCACCCTGGCGCTGCTGGAGCGCCCGGCGCGCCTGCCGGTGGCCCGGGTGGCGGTGGAGCTGGCGGCGCTGGCCGCAGCGGCGCTGGAGGCCTCCGCCGACCTGTGCGCCGGCCTGGCGGAGGGCGGTCCGCCGGGCCGCCCGGCGCTGCGCCGGCTGCAGCGGGCGGCCGGGCGGGTGGCCCGGCCCCGGCCCGCGACCGGCCTCCAGCCCTGGCCGCCGGCGAGCCTCCCGCCTGCCGAGGCGCCGGGCCCGGCCGGGCCCGTCCGCCTCGAGGTGACGCTGGAGGAGGGCAGCGCCGCCCTGGCGGCCGGCGAGGGGGAGCCGACCGGCCTGCCGGCGCTGCTGGTGCCCGGCCGGCTGCGGCTCCAGGCCGGCCCGCCCGGCGCACCGGTGGCCCTCCTCGACGCCGGGGGGATCCCGCTCCTGGCCCTCCGCGACCTGCTGGACGGCCTGGAGGTGGCCGCCCGGGCCCTGCGGCGGGGCGAGGCCGAGGTGGTCCTGCCGCTCGGCGGGCTGGCCGCCGGCGGCCGGGCCGGCCCGCACCTGCGCCTCGACCTCGCCGCCGGCGCGCTGGAGGCGGCCGGGCCCGGGGCCGCGAGCCCGCCGGTGCGCGTCGAGGCCACGCCCCTCGACCTGGCCGAGGCGGCCGGGGCGGCCCTCCGCCACCTGGCCCGGGTGGCCGCCCACGCCGATCCCCGCCTCGGGGAGGATCCGGCCCTCGCCGAGCTCCTGGCCGAGGCGGCGGAGGCCCGTGATCACCTGGCCGAGCTCACCGCCGGCGACCGGCTCGGCGACGCCCTGCCCGCGCCGCCGCGCCCCCGCACCGCCGCGGTGGACCAGTCGCCCCTGGGCCCGGGGCGGCTCCGCCGGGTGGCCCTCCGGCGCACCGCCGCGCTCCACGTCGGGCCGCCCGTCGGCCCCGGCCTGGTCGCGGCCGGCCGGGTCGCCCTGGCCCTCGGCACCGAGGCCCTGGTGGCCCTCCACCCCGCCACCGGGGAGATCGCCTGGCGGGCCCCCGGCGCCCTCCAGGCCTTCGCCCTCGGCCCGCTGCTCCTGGTCCGGCGCGGGGAGCGGCTGGAGGCCCTCGACGCGGCCACCGGCCGCGCCCGCTGGACCGCCGGCCTGCCCGGGGAGCGCCCCGGCGACGCGGCGCTGGCCGGGTCGCACCTGCTCCTCGCCGGCCCCGGCGAGGTGGTGGCCCTGGCGTCGGCGACGGGCCAGGTGGCCTGGCGGCGCCCGCTGCCGGGCAGCAGCGGCCTGCGCCTGGCCGCGCTCGGCGCCCAGGCCGCGGTGGCCACCGACGCCGGGGTGGTGAGCGCCCTCGATCCGGCCGGGGCGGTGGCCTGGCGGGTGCGAGGCCCCGGCCCCGCGCTGGCCGCCCCGGTCCAGCTCGGCCGGCTCCTGGCCACCGTCCACGCCACCGGCGCCACCGCCGCGCTCCTGCTCCTCGACGCCGCCACCGGCGCGCGGCGCGGCGAGGTGGCCCTCGACCTGCGCCCCGCCGGCGCCCCGGTGCGCTTCGCCCGCGGCCTGGCCCTCGGCGGCGCGGCCGGCGGCGAGGCGGTGCTGATCCTGGCCGGGCCCGGCGGGCGGCGCTGGGAGGTGGGCCTGCCCCTGGGCGGCGCCCCGCTCCTCGCCGCGGCGGGCGACCTGCTGGTGGCGGCCGGCGCCGACGGGGCGCTGGCCGCCATCGACGCCGGCGGCGCGGCGCGCTGGACCCTCCCCCCGGCCGGCGAGGGGGGCGCGGCGCCGGCCCTGGCCCGCGGCGTGGTGGTGGCCGCCCGCGACGGCGTGGCGCTCCTCGACGCCGCCTCCGGGCGCCTGCTGGCCCACCACCCGGGCCACGCCCCGGCGCGGCTCCTGGCCGCGCCGGACCTGGCGCTGGCCACCCTCGACGCCGACGGCCTCCTCACCGGCCTCCAGGCCGGCGGGCACCTCAGCGTGGTGGGGTGAGGCCCGGCCCTAGACGCCGAGGAAGAGCCGCTTCCCGAAGTTCAGCGCCAGGTCGGCGTCGAAGATCTTCTGGGCGGAGGTCTCGATGTCGTAGGGGACGCGGTGGTAGGTCACCTCGCGCCGGGCGGTGTCGTAGGTGACGAAGCAGGCGCGGTTGTCGCCGTCGCGCGGCTGGCCCACCGACCCCACCGAGATGACGTACTTGTAGCCCTTGCGCAGGCCGAAGCGGGAGGAGACCACCTCGGTGACGTCGCCGGCCTGCCCCAGGGCGAAGGACTTGCAGAGGTGGCTGTGGCCCAGGAAGCAGACCTCGGCCAGCTCCGGCAGGTGCGGGAGCAGGTCGCGGGCCTGCTCCACCGCGAAGACGTACTCGTAGTTCTCCGGCCAGACCGGCGAGCCGTGGCTGAAGCCCACCTCGCCCTCGCGCCAGGTGAAGGGGAGGCCGCGGAGCCAGTCCAGGTTGTCGCGATCGATGCGGCTGGCGGCCCAGTCCAGGGCGTGGCGCGCGGCGTCGTAGTAGAAGCCGTAGTCCATCCGCCCGGAGACGGCGGCGTCGTGGTTGCCGAGGAGGGTCACCGCGGCGTGCTTGCGGACCAGCTCGCAGCACTCGTTGACGCTGGCGCCGTACCCCACCACGTCGCCCAGGCAGATCACCTTGTCCGGGCGCTCGCGCTCCACCACCGCCAGCACCTCGGTGAGCGCCTCCAGGTTGGCGTGGATGTCGCTCAGGATGGCGATGCGCATGCGGCCTCGGAGTGGACGCGGATGGTAGCCGCGGGCCGGATGGAGCGTCAACCGAGGGCGCCCAGCACGTCCACCTCGAGGTCGTCGAAGTGGGCCAGCTGGCGGGCCTCGGCGTAGCGGGCCCGGATCTCCCCGGCGGTCAGGGTGCGCAGCCGCTCCAGGCTGAACTGCTCCACGGCGTAGCTGGCCAGCACGCTCCCCAGCACGATGGCCCGGCGCATCACCGCCGGCTCCTCCTTGCCGCGGCTGGCCAGGTAGCCCATGAAGCCGCCGGCGAAGCTGTCGCCGGCGCCGGTGGGGTCGAAGACGTCGGGCAGCGGGTAGGCCGAGGCGGCGAAGACCTCGGTCCCGGAGAAGTAGAGGGCGCCGTACTCGCCGCGCTTCACCACCACCGCCCGCGGGCCGAAGGTGAGGATCTTGCGGGCCGCCTTGATGACGTTGTGCTCGCCGGCCAGCTGGCGGGCCTCGGCGTCGTTGACGAAGAGCAGGTCCACGCGCTTGAGCGTCTCCAGCAGGCTGTCGCGCTTGGAGGCGATCCAGAAGTTCATGGTGTCGCAGGCCACGAAGCGCGGCGCGCGCACCTGGTCCAGCACCTGCCGCTGCAGGTCCGGGTCGATGTTGCCGAGGAAGACGTACTCGGAGTCGCGGTAGGCCTCGGGCAGCTCCGGCTTGAAGTCGGCGAAGACGTTGAGCTGGGTGTCGAGGGTGTGGGCGGTGTTGAGGTCGAACTCGTAGCGCCCCTTCCAGCGGAAGGTCTTGCCGGGCGCCTTCACCAGGCCGGAGAGGTCCACCCCGCGGGAGGCCAGGAAGTCCAGGTGGGCCCGGGGGAAGTCCTCGCCCACCACCGCCACCACCCGCGTCGGGCCGAAGTAGCTGGCGCAGGTGGAGAAGTAGCAGGCGGAGCCGCCCAGAATCTCCTCGCGCTTGCCGAACGGCGTCTCCAGCGAGTCCAGCGCCACCGATCCGACCACCAGCAGGGACATCCGCGTGCCTCCCCTCGGGCGCGCCGGGTGGCGCGCGAGCGGGCCATCAAGTAGCCCGCGGCGCGCGGTCAGGTCAACCCACCCGGGGCCGGGGCGCCGGGCGCGGCGCGCCGGGGATCGCCCGGGCCGCCCTCCGCCGCCAGCTGGCCGCAGGCGGCGGCGATGTCCCGCCCCCGGTTCTTGCGGACCACCGCGGTGACCTGGCGGGCGATGAGCCGGGCGTGGAAGGCCTCCACCCGCGACGGCGCCGGGGCCTTGAAGCCGAGCCCGGGGTTGTCGTTGTAGGGGATGAGGTTGACCTTGGCCGGCAGCCCCTTGACCAGCCGCGCCAGCCGCTCGGCGTCCTCGTCGGTGTCGTTGACGCCGCCCAGCAGCACGTACTCGAAGGTGATGCGCCGCCCCTGCTTCATGGGGAAGGCCCGGCAGGCCGCCAGCAGCTCGCCGATGGGCCAGCGGCGGTTGATGGGCATGAGGGCGTCGCGCTGCGCGTCGGTGGTGGCGTTGAGCGAGACCGCCAGCTTCACCTGGGTCTCCTCGCCGAGCCGCCGCATCACCGGCACCAGGCCGCTGGTGGAGACGGTGACGTGGCGGTGGGAGAAGTTGGGCCCGTCCTCGTCGAGGAGCAGGTCGAGGGCCGCCTTGAGGTGCTCGTAGTTGTGGAGCGGCTCGCCCATCCCCATGAAGACCAGGTTGGTGAGCGGGCGGGGCCCCTCCCCCTCCCCCAGCTCGATGAGCCGCCGGTTGGCGCGGTGGACCTGGTCGGCGATCTCGCCGGGGGTGAGGTGGCGGGCCAGCCCCATGGTGCCGGTCATGCAGAAGGTGCAGCCGATGGCGCAGCCCACCTGGGAGGAGACGCAGAGGGTCTTGCGATCGGTCTCGGGCATGTAGACCGACTCGACCAGCTTCCCGTCGTGCGTCCGCCAGGTCCACTTGATGGTGCCGTCGCTGGAGCGCTGCTCCACGGCCCGCTCCAGCGTGGTGAGGTCGGCGCGCTCGCGCAGCGCCTCCCGCAACCCGCGGGGCAGGTCGGTCATCTCGTCGAGGCTGGCCGCGCCCCGCAGGTGGAGCCAGCGCTGCAGCTGCCGGGCGCGGAAGGGCTTCTCCCCCAGCGCCGCCACCAGCGCCTGCAGCTCCGCCTTGGCGAGCGACCGGAGGTCCGGCCGCGCCGCGCCGGCCCCGCCCTGCCCGCCCGCCTCGCTCACGGCGCGACCGCCACCCGCCCGGCCTCGCCATCGCCGGCCGCCGCCTCGGCCGGCGCGCGCCGGGCGATCTCCACCTTGGTGAGGCGCCGCTCGTCGCCGCCCCTCACCGTGAAGAGCAGCCCGTCCCAGGCGATCTCGGCCCCCACCGGGGGGACCCGGCCGGCGGTGGCGGTGACGAAGCCGCCCAGCGTGCCGTAGTCGCCCTCCTCGGGGAACCGCACCTCCGGCGCGGGTTCGGCCTCGCCCTCCCCGTCGTCGGCGCCGCCCACCGGCGGCGGCTGGGCGTTGAGGTAGGCCTCGAGGTCGTGGAGGGGCACCGAGGCCTCGGCCAGCCAGACGCCCTCGCCGAGCGCCTTGATCGGCGCCGCCTCGGCGTCGGCCTCGTCCTGGATCTCGCCGACGATCTCCTCGATGACGTCCTCCAGCGTCACCAGGCCGCTGGTGCCGCCGAACTCGTCCACCACGATGGCGAGGTGGGTCTTGCGCCGCTGCATCTCCT